>Ga0207103_10001_pt1 | contig 177881 bp, 176 predicted proteins | sample Alteio_BWMinHeat_81_FD_153546 | JGI IMG/M metagenome (GOLD analysis project Ga0207103, IMG submission 153546) | Enriched cells from forest soil in Barre Woods Harvard Forest LTER site, Petersham, Massachusetts, United States -... | ecosystem: Environmental > Terrestrial > Soil > Temperate forest...
CATGGTTCGATACGTTCTACTTCGCTAAAGCTTCGTAGAACACTCACCACGAACGGATTTTAAGAAATTTGATTCTTGAAAAGAGAGAGTTTCATTATTTATAAAAGACCACAGAAAAAGGTATTTTGTGTGATGCAATACAGAAGGGCCTGAATGAATGCCAATCAGGCCAATATGATTTTTTATTACTTAGCTGAAACTTGCGCAACTCTTTTAGCTAATCTGCTAATTTTGCGACGAGAAGCGTTAGCATGAAGAACCTTATTTTTGGCTCTTGCCAATTGTGATTCAGCATCACGCATTAATTCTTTAATTTTGTTAATATCTTCATTTGCAGAAATCGCTGTCAAAACTTTTTTTACAGCTGTTCTGATTGTGCTTTTACGATTTAAATTAACTTGACGTCTTTTTTCATTTTGACGAACACGTTTCTTTGTTGATCTAGTATTTGCCATTTTCTTCTTTTAACCTTATATAACTTTCTTAACTTTACCGCCTTTTAGACATTTTGTGCATACAGAACCTCTAACAACTTTATTGGTTCCAGCAACGCTAAATCTTATTTTTTGAACATTTGGATAAATCCAGCGTTTAACTTTATTGTTTGCGTGACTTACAAGATTTCCTACTTGAGGTCTTTTATCACATACATTGCAAATTCTCATCTGTAGATCCTTAACTTCCAGTAAAACATTAAATATAATTTATTATACTTTAAAACAAAGCATTTTTCAAATCTAACTAAAATCAATTTACTAACAAATATACAGGAGACCCATTCGACTTCGCACTACGTGCTTCGCTCAGGGTGACCGGGAGAGGGTAAATAGTTCTTAAATTCAAATAGAAACATATAAAAAGGGTTTATGAAAAAACTTCTTCAACTTCTGCTATGGCTCCTATTATTTTAGATGATTTTTTTGATTCTTGTTTAAACTCTTCATTGATATCATTTAAAATTTGAGGGCAATTTATTTTCATAAGATTTATTAGTTTCTGTAATTTAAGTTCTTCTTTTAACAAAAGTCTTCTATTACCAAGACCTCTTAATTTCTTAAATCTACTTATATTTAGATTACATTCATTAATAAAATCTTTTAATACATGGTAATGTGTTTTTTCTAGCTTTGTATTGGACCCTTCCAAAGCTTGGCATACATACAGGGGAAGGATTGTTTTGGTTAAACTACTTTTTGTTTCTAAACAAAAAATATTATTTTGAGATAATATAATAAAAATTATTAAAACAGTTTTTAAGTTCATTTTTTGATTCCTAATATTTCATAGATTTCGTTAGCGTATAAAGTTTCTTTTTCTAATAACGCATTAGCTAATTTATCCAGTTTATCTCTATTTTCAAATAATAAGTTTAAAGTTTCTTTATAACAAGAATTTAAAATATTTTTGACCTCTTCATCTATAAGTTGGGCAGTTTTTTCAGAATAGTTTTTATTCCATGGATCATTGATAGCAAGACCGAGTTTTTCTGACATACCATCTAAACAGATCATCTTTTTTACTTGATTAGTTGCACTCCATAAATCTGAGCTTGAACCTATGGCAACTCTACCAAAAACTAATTCTTCAGCAGCTTTGCCGCCTAGACATAGTTTTATATCTGCTAAAATATCTTCTTTTGTAGACATATAGATATCTTTGTTATAAGATCCAGCAGTTAATCCTAAAGCACCATTTCTTTTTGGAGCAATAGTGACACTTTTTATAGGTTGAAAATGTTCACATAAAAGTACATTAACAAGTGTATGACCGGCTTCATGATATGCAGTAAATTTTTTCTCTTCTTGGGTTTGATGTAAAGTTTCCCATTTTTGCCCATATGCCGTATTTTCTAAAGTTGAATTGATGATATCATTAATTATAATATTTCTAGATTGGTTTATAGCATTTACAGCAATATCATTAACTAATTTAACTATTTCTTTTCTTGTAAATCCACTAATATACATAGCTATTTGTTTTAAATTTACAGAATCATCTAATAATAAATCTTTAGTGTATTCATATAAGAGTTTTTCCCGTTCTGATAAATCTGGGTAATCTAGATAAATAATCTTTTCAAATCTACCGGGCCTAAAAAAAGACTCATCAAAGATTTTTTTGTTTCTGACAGCGCCAATAACTATTATGTCATGGTTCGTCAAATTTGTTATAGTGGACAAAAATAATCCTTTATTTGCAGGATTACCTTGTTTTAAAGCATCAAGATTATCTATAAAAATTACACCTTTAGTTCCCAGTACTTTGGCAGATAAATCTTTAATGATTAAACCTGCTAAATTTGACCATTTTTCAACAATATCTAGCACATTAATATAAAAGAAAGGAACATTAGCTTCTCCTGCTATGGATCTTGCTAAAAATGATTTACCATTTCCTTCATCGCTTACAAGTAGTATGCCTTTTTCTATTTTGAGATTTAGATCATTATATTTTTCTGTATTTTTTAGAAAATCTATTAAAATTTTGAGTTCATTTTTTGGTTCATTAAGACCAATTACAGAATCAAAACTTTTATAATCTTCTTGTTTTATTTGGCTTAAAGAAACTATTAAATTAGAAAGTTTTTTGCATATTTCATAGTTAGAAGGATTTTCGAGGTATTCTGCATAAGTGTTTTCATATTCTTCTTGTAGTGTTAGGTCTTTGTTATTTTTGCTTGATTTTTTTGATTTTGAGAAAATTATATTTTTGAATTTTTCGACAAAGCCTTCTGGTTTAATAAACGTAATATTTAAAATTAATATGATAAAAATTAAAAACTTAGAATAGATATTTTTCATAATATTTCCTTACATCTCAACAGTTACAACTACTCCATGGAGTTTGTTAGCAGGCAACTTATAGAATTGTACAAATGAAGGGGTGATTTTTTTTATTATAGTATAAATATTCCAAAAGATATTTTTGGTAGTAATCTCTTCAAGTCCGTAAAAAATCACTTTGGCATGTATATTAGTAGAATTTAGAATTTTTTCGATATTCAAAATTTCTAAATAACCTGCCTTGATTTCAAAGACTTTTAAGTTTGGTGCCAAATCTTCATCCCTAAACATTGCTGTTACGCCAAACGGACTATTGATGGTTTCTACCGTAACTATAATATTTTCTTCATAAATTATATTGTTTTTGAACATTGTATAACTTATATATGATGGCATTACCTCAGTATCTTTACACAGAAAAATTGCAGTTCCATTTATATGTGGCACCTTATCATAAAATATTAAAAACTTTTCTACAAAATCTTCTTCAGGAAGTTGTTGTTTTAAGCATTTGTATAATTTTTTTTGTCCCATTGTATAAATAATAATTAAAAATAAGGGGATTGCTGCTACAAGAATTGACCAGTAACCACCATATGGAATTTTATAAACATTTGATATTAAAAACATTGAGTTAAATAAAATTAAAAAAAATGCTATAAGAGCATGAAAATATTTTTTATTTAATATTAAAACAGAGGTTAATAAAATTGCTGTAATTGTCATAGAGCTACTTACAGCCAAACCATAAGCCCCAGCTAAGCTTTGAGAGCTTTTAAATTTTAATATAGTTAGTATAACGCAAACAAGTAAAAACCAATTGACAGCAGGGATATATATTTGGGACATAAGCTTTGCAGATGTATATTCTACGTGTAGTCTAGGCATTATGTGTGTTGTAATTCCTTGATAAACTATAGAAAAAAGTCCTGTAATCATTGCCTGGGATGCAATAACTGTAGCTATTATGCTAAGGACAAGAATTGGTATGTAAAAAAATTTAAATTGGCTTAAGGTCATTTCATAGAAAATATTTTGTACGTTAGGGTTTTTAAGTAAGAATACCCCCTGGCCGAGATAAACTAATGCTAATGCTATAAAAACAAAGAACCATGCTTTTATTATAGGTTTTCTTCCAACATGGCCCATATCTGCATATAAAGCTTCAGCCCCAGTTGAACATAAAATAATTTTTGAAAGCAGTAAAAAGCCCACAAATTTATTTGTTATTAAAAATTTATATCCATAATATGGATTGAATGCTGTAAGTATAAAAGGATACTGAACAATATGAATAAGCCCAAGAATTGAAATAAATAAAAACCAAATTAGCATGATTGGTCCAAATGCTAGAGATATCTTTTCAGTTCCACGATTTTGCAAAGAAAAAAGTATTACTGTAATTGATATAGCAACTAAAACTACAATATTTTGGGAAAAATCTCCTAATATTGGTATTAACTTTAAACCTTCAACTGCGCTTAAAATGCTAATAGCAGGAGTTATTGTTCCATCTCCAATAAAAAATGCTATTCCCAAAAAAGATAAGAAAGAAAAAAATATTATAGCATTTTTTGATTTTAGTAATGGAATAAGAATTTCTTTAAGAACAATTGTTCCACCTTCCCCTTCACTATGTGATCTTAGGCTCATTGCTAACCAGGCATATTGAATGGAAACAACAAGAGTAAGGGTCCAAACTATTAAAGATAAAATACCCATAACATTTAAAACGGTTATGGGTAAAAATGCAAAAATTGCTGAAAAAACATAGAGTGGACTTGTTCCAATATCTCCAAAAACAATCCCTAAAGCTTTGATTACTTCTTTGTAAGACGAACAAACATTACTCATAACTTTTTTGATTTTCTTTATAAATTAAGAAAAAACTTAAAATTACTTTAGCGAATTATTAATGTTTTTAAAAGATCTTGAATAATTAAGCCAAATTATATTGATTGAATCCTAATTACGGTCATTGGTTGACGATGTCCTTTTTTAACTCTAGATTTTTTTCTACGTTTAAATTTAAATACTATAATTTTTGGACCATCTGTATGTTTGATAATAGATGCTGTAATCTTTGTTTTTAGAGTTGGTTGACCTATTTCTATAGCATCCGGACCTGTTTTGCGTAATAATACATAATCAAATTCTACTGTATCTCCTGGCTGGCCTTCAATTTTTTCTATAGCTATTGTTTTATTTTCTATAGCTTGATATTGCTTTCCACCGGTTTTGAATATTGCGTATCTATCAAATGTATTTGCAAATTTGGTATTTGTACCTTGTTCCATGATATGAGTCACCTTAAAATTAGCTTTTTAATTGAAAATTACTTTTTATAATCTTAGCAAATATATAAAATATGTCTAATTTGAGATAACTTTCTCTAATTTCTTCTATAATTTGTTTAAAAAAACTATAAAATATCTAGTAATACCTAACCCTAAACAGAGATCTTTCTCCCTCTCCGTTCGCCCTGAGCGACCTCTGAGTGAGCGTTTACGCGAGTCGAAGAGGGAGTCGAATGGGTTTCCCTGAAGTTTATCAGTGGGTTCGGTATAAAATATACGAATTAACCCTAAAATCATCTAAAAATTATTTCAATTATGATATTAAATTCGATTTCTATACAAATCTTTCTCATCCATTTACTTTTTATCCCGGTTTTAACGCAATCAATAGGCCGTGATGGTTATGATAAGAAAGTTCGTCAATTGGTCATTGCTATTCAACATAATGATCTAAAACTCGTCAAAATAGCTATAAGTCAAGGTGCTGATATTAATGGAGATGCTTATAATACAAGTACGCCTTTAATGGCCTGTGCTCAAAAAATAGGTATTAACCTTGCAATATTAGAGGTTTTAATACAATCAGGAGCTAACATTGAAGCTAAAGATTTCACAGGAGGAACTGCGCTTGAGCGGGCGGTTTTACATAAAAATGTTAATGTAATTAAATTTTTAATCAAGTGTGGGGCCAATGTTAATTCTGTAGATGGGGTTTGGTTCCAGTATTTTGAAATGTGCATTGCGAAAAAAAGAGATTTTGATTGTTAAGTTATTAGTGGAAGCTGGTGCTGATATATTTTATCAGGCTCATGGAAGATCAATGATTGAATGTGCTAAACTCGACGCAAATTCTGAAATAGTAGAATTTCTAGAACAGACAAATTTGAATTTGATAAAACAGTTAGAAGAAAAGAAGAGTTATGTTGCAAGATATATACCACCAGTTCTTGCTGAAATAGTGGCAGAATATTTAGGCTTGGAGAATGTTCCACAAATTGCACATAGTCATGAGCAAGAGAAAGTAAAAGCAGAGCGTAGCAGCTGTGTTATTAGTTGAAAGCAATATCTATGAGAATAATAAAATATTTTTTAATTTTGTTTATGTTTTCAGTGAAATTGAAATGTATGACTTATGATCAGTGTAGAGCCTATATGAACTTACTTGTTGGTATTCGAAACAATGATATTGGATTAGTAAGACAGGCCATAGATTTAGGTTTTGACCTAAATATTAAAAATAATTATAGCGTTGCGCCGGCTTTAATTTTAGCTGCTCCTAGTTCAGATACAAGTCTTGAAATATGGCAAATGTTGGTAAAAAATGGTGCTGAGGTTAACATTGCAGATTTTTCAACGACTCCCCTTTATCTTGCAGTTATGTATAGAAATATTAGGTTTATTGAATTTCTAATTGAACATGGCGCAGATGTAAATTATAAAGATATTAATAATTGTAGTATTCTGTATATTTCTATAAAGAATAAAAATATTGAAATTGTTAAGTTGTTAGTAGCTAATGGTGCGGACATATTTGATAATTGTAGCCCAGATATGTTTGATAGACTCAAATATGAATCATTATTTGATTATGCTAAACGATGCAGTAGCACTGAAATTATAAATTTTTTAAAAACTGAGTATTTAGAATATATAAGAAATAATCTTAGATTAAATATATCAGAAAAACCTACTAGAATAGTATTTGGATATTTAGGTTCCAACTATTCTACGGAAAGAAAGAAAATAAAAAGAAATTGTAATACAAGGAACTGTGATATTTGTGTTATTAGTTGAAAGCAGTAACTATGAAAGTAGTAAAATATTTTTCTTTTTTGATTTTGTTTTCAGCGCAGCTTGAATGTATGATTGCGGAGAATAAAATGCTTAAAGGTGTTACAGAAAATGATAGTAAATTGATTAAGGAAGCAATAGAAGAAGGTTTTGACGTTAATAGCAGTATTCTTTGGGGTATATCTAGCGAGTTTAATGAGGAGTATGGTACAGCTGTTATTTGTCCGCCTTTACTTGCAACTACTTATTATTCAGATATTGATATTAATATATTGGAAATATTAGTAAAAGCAGGAACAGATATTGAAGCTGAAGATTGGAGAGGAAGAACCTTACTTGCTAAGGCTGTTAGAAAAAAAAATTTTAGAATTATAAAATTTATAATTAAATGTGATGCTGATGTTAATTCTATAGATTATGATGGTTGTAGTATTTTAAATACTGCTATAGGTACCGGTGATATTAATGTTGTTAAAATATTAGTAGAAAATGGAGCTAATATGTTTTTTGAATTTGACAAAAAATCAATACTCGATCAGGCTAAACGATTTGGAAATTCTAAAATAATAAACTTTTTGGAGCGGTCAATTAAGAGGTTGGAAGTAGATGTTGAAAAATATATTCCAAAAGATCTTCTGTCATTAGTTTTAGGATATTTAGGTTCAGATTATATTCCTAAAAAGAAGAAAATAAAAAGAAACTGTGATGTTTGTGTTATTAGCTGAGGCTTTGGGATGAAAAAAATGTTTTTTGTTTTGATTTTATTTTCAACTTCAATCAAGAATATGTCTATTGATGATAAACTATTTGAAGGTATTCAGAAAAATGACGTTAAAGTGGTTCAAGAAGCTATTGAGCAAGGAGCTAATGTTAAATCTTTTTATAATGGAATATTATATCAACCAGTTCTAGTTTTAGCTGTTTATACTCCACAAATAGATATTGAAATATTAAAAATTTTAGTAGAGGCGGGAGCTGATATTGATATTCAGGATTGGGCAGGATGGACTCCTCTTATGACTGCAGTTATAGTAAATAATCTTAAAGTGCTTGAATTTTTAATTCGACATGGAGCTAATGTTAATTTTATTAATAAACGTGGCGTGTATTCTAGTATTTTAGAGAGGGCTGTTTATAAAAAAAATATTGTAACTGTTAAACTATTAGTTGAGAATGGCGCTGATATATTTTTTAATTCTTATAAATCATCTATATTTGAGCATGCTAAAGAAGTTGGAAATTTAGAAATAATAGCATTTTTAGAAGAAGCCCGTATAAAATATTTTCAAGAAAAATGGAATCCAAATATACCAAAGGTTCTGGTTAAAATAGTTTTAGAATATTGGAATTCTGATTATAAAGTAAAATATAAAAGAGAGATAACAAAACGAAATTGTGATATTTGTGTTATTATTTGAAAGCAATATCTATGAAAACTTTAAAATATTTTTTAATTTTAATTTTATTTTCGGTGAAATTAGAATGCATGACTCATGACGAGCTTGCTAATCATTTATTGCGTGGGATGGCTTTTAATGATACTGAATTAGTGCAAAAAGTGATAGATAAAGGTAATAACGAAGTTCTAAAATTCTCTTTAATACAAGCTGCCTCTATTAGGAAGATAAAAACTCAAATACTGGATATGTTATTAAAAGCAGGGGCTGATATTGAAGCTAAAGATGATAATAACCATATGCCACTTCTTAGAGCAATTGTGGCAGAAAATATTGGGGTAATTAAATTTTTAATTAAACAGGGTGTTAATGTTAATAGACGTATTAATGGTGATAGTATTTTAGCATGCGCCATAAATTCAAATAACGTATCAATTGTTAAATTGTTGGTAGAAAATGGTGCTGATATATTTATTCCTGCCTTTTTTCATTTACTACCAATTGATTATGCCAAGATGCGTAAAAGTTCTGAGATAATAAAATATTTAGAATTGAAACGGGTGAATATAATGAGAAGATTAAGAAAGAAGGGGGTAGTTTTGGAATTATATATCCCAGTAACTGCTTTGGTGGAATTAGTTTTAGGATATTTGGGTTCAGATTTTGGTCCAAGGAAAAGAATTTAAAAATAATCAAGACCAAATATGGGAGAACCATTCGACTCTGTCTTCGACTCGCGTAAACGCTCGCTCAGACATCGCTCAGGTCGAACGGAGAGTGGGATTTTTTTGGTCTCAGATTGTTATATCTAAAATGCAAGAGAGTTTATTTTGGAGAGAACTTCTTTTGTAAGTTCAAAAAATATTAAATATTTTGTAAATGCGCCTACTGTTGAATCAGCATATACTCCTGCATAAGATAACATTGAATCTATTCTTTTATTAACTTTTATTAAGTCATCTTCATAATCATCTTCATCGTAACGATTTTTGTTTGAATTCTTAGATCTGGACAATTTATGCATACTATCTATTAAATATAATCCGCATGAATTAGCAAATGTTTTTAAAGCTACAGTTGTTAGATTGTGATTTCCAGATTTAAGTGCATCTATACAGGCTAAAAATAGACCAGAAGAGAATGCATTTTCTGACTCGGTTATTTTATCCCAGTAATATAATTGAGTATTTAATATAATCCCGGAAATTAGAGGTAAAGCTAATATAGTAAGATGATTATTTTGGTGTAAATCAAGATTATTTATAACTGGTTGTGTTAATTTGGGAATTAATAAGCAAAGAAATAAAATCTTTTTCATAGAATCCTTTTTTTATTACCCATTCGACTTCGTGCTACGCACTTCGCTCAGGGTGACTGGGGCTGAACCCTTTTTTTAAAAACATTAAATCATTTTTTTTATTTCCCACAAGAGATCAAAAGATTTTTTTGGAGAAAGGTCGTTATAGTCAATATTTTTAAGTTCAGAAATTATTTTGTTATTTTTTTCAAGTTCTAATTCTAGAGTTTTTATTTTTTCATCATCCTTCGACTGCGTGCTTCGCACTTCCCTCAGGATGACCGGGGACGAAGGTATAAAGAAGCTTTCTGTGGGTCTGTTGTTTAATAAATTTGTTAATATTTCTTCAGAACGAGTTATAACTGATTTAGGTAAACTTGCAAGCTTGGCAACTTCAATGCCAAAGCTGCCATTAGAGGAGCCTTTTATGATTTTATGTAAAAATAGAATCCCAGTTTCTGTTTTTTTGCTTGCTGTATGGTAAGGAACAATACCAGGAAATTTATTATGTAATTCTGTTAACTCATGATAATGGGTTGCAAATAAACATCTTGCTTTAATATTAGTGTAAATGTGTTCGACAACAGCTTGGGCAATGGCAAGACCATCAAATGTGCTGGTGCCTCTGCCAACTTCATCTAATATAACAAGGCTTTTATCTGTTGCTTGGTTGCAAATATTGGCAGTTTCTTCCATCTCAACCAAGAATGTACTTTTACCTTCTGCTAAATTATCTCCGGCTCCAATCCTAGTAAAAATTCTGTCAAGTATGGGCAAAGACGCTAGTTTGGCTGGTACAAATGATCCACATTGAGCCATTATACATATTAAAGCAACTTGGCGTAAATAAGTTGATTTACCTCCCATATTTGGTCCGGTTACAATCCACAATGATTCATCATTAGTAAGATATGTAGAGTTTGGAATGAAACTTTTAGATAAAATATTTTCAATTATTGGGTGTCTGCCATCTTCTATTAAAATATCTTTATTATCATTAAATGTTGGTCTAATGTAACTATTTTCATATGCGATATTTGCAAAACCTATTATTGCATCTAAGTTGGCCAAAGCATTAGCAACTTTACGTAAATCTGTGACATATTCATTTACTGCTGATTTTATTTTTTCAAAAACTTGTTGTTCTGCAAATGTAATCTCATTTCTTGCTTTTTCTATCTCTAATTGAAGTTTTTGTAATTCTGGAGTTATATATCTTTCTTTTCCGGAAAGTGTTTGACTACGTATAAATCTTTCTGGAACCAGAGATAAATTTGTTTTTGTAATTTCTATATAATACCCATGGACTTGATTATATCTTATTTTTAATGAATTTATTCCTGTTAAGTTTTGTTCTTGTTCTTCTAATTTTAATATTTTGTTATTACTGTTTTCTACTAATTCTCTTAAATTATCTAAATTTTTGTCAAAGCCGGTTTTAATAATCCAGTTTTTGACAAAATCTTCATTTAATGATTGTTCTAATAATTTTTGTAAACTTGAAAAATCTCGAAATTTTGATTCTATTATTTTAAAAAAATCTATATTTATAGATGATAAAATATTTTTGATCTCAGGCGATATGCTAAGAGTCTTGCTGAGTGCAAGATAGTCACTTAGTTGTGCTTTATGTAAAGATATTCTACCAATAACTCTTTCAAAATCTCCTATTTGTGATAATAGTGAAATTAATTTATCTTTTACAAAGATATTTTTAATTAAATATTCTACTGCATCTTGTCTTTGAGTTATAGTTTCATGTTTTATTAATGGTCTTACTATCCATTTTTTGATCATTCTAGAGCCCATTGGAGTTGATGCTTTATCAAGTAGATCAAATAGACTGTTTTTAATAGTTCCATCAACGTTATTTTTTGTTAATTCTAGATTTTTTTGAGTAGAAGCATCAATTATTAAAAAGTCTTCTGGTTTATAGAAATTTATTTTTTTAAATTGATCAAGAGATTCTTGTTGGTTTTTTTTTAAATATAAATAAAAATTTAAAGTTGCTAAATTTATTGCCTGTTCATTTGATAAGTTAGGGTTTATTTTTTGTGTCCAATCCTTAAACTGCTCATCTGTTACATTATTACACTCTTGTAAAGTTGCAAAATAACCTAAACCTTTAAAATACGCTTCAATTTGTTTGCCAGCCTTATTATTTGGGATTAAGATTTCATCTGGAAAAAATCTGGTTAGCTCTGATTCTAAGGCTTTATATGCTTGGGGGGGTATAAATGTTGCAAAAAGTTGTGCTGTTAAAAGCTCTCCAAAAAGTAGCCCCCACTTTTCTGCTGTAGGAAAAAAAGAAAAAAGGTAGGATGCAGATTTTTCATTTAATAGTTTAGAATCTGTTAATGTTCCTGGAGTTAAAACCTGTTTTACCCCTCTTCTTACCACTTTGCCCGGTACGGCCTCTTCAAGTTGGTTGCAGATTGCTACTTTAAAACCTGCTTTAATTAATTTAATTAAATAATGATCCAATGAATGTACAGGCACTCCGCAAAGAGGTATAGGTTCTCCATTTACATTACCTCTTTTTGTTAATGTAATTCCTAAAAATGAAGAGGCTTTTTTTGCATCATCAAAAAAAAGTTCATAGAAATCACCTACTTGAAAGAAAAGGAATGAATCTTTGTATTCAGCTTTAATTTCAAAATATTGTTTCATCAATGGAGTTGGTTGAGTCATTTTAATTTTTCAAATAATATATTCGCATACAATATTGTTTAACACTGTAGGTAGTATATCTGATTCCTCTAGTTTATCCAAAACCTTTTGTTTGTGGGAGCAATAAACTTTTTGTAATTTTTCATTTATTTCTTTATCACGTATTCTAAATTTATATGTTTCTTTAGTATCAGCTCCATAAGCTAAAAGTAATTCTATGAATTCTAATACTTGATCTATATTGTGATTGCTCCATCTAAGATGTTCGTTATGATCTAAAAAATACAATATTCTATCTAGAATTGAGGATCCCCTATAAATATGGTTTATATCTGCTCCATTTTCAATTAAAACTTGCATCATTTCTAATTGCGCACCACCATGGTATCCCTTCCAGGGTATTAAGTTTACGGATTGGTTAAGTGGGGTTCCTTCGTTAGAATTAAGAAAATTTAAGTCTATATTTTTAATTTTTAATAATTCTTTTAGACATTTTACGGCTTCTTGTCTTACGCAAAGATGCAAAATAGAGCCTTCATTATAAATATTACTGTGATTAAAATGATGAAGCATGTTTACATTTTGGTTAATTAGATCTTTTATTGTTTCTGCATCATCGTCCCAAATCGCTCTAATTATAGTTCCTCTATTATCTTTTTCTATTTTTTTGAAATCAGCCATTTCTACGGACATAGAATAAAGTCTCGAATGGGCTGATAATAAAAATAAAAAAAAATAAATTTTATTTTTCAAAAAGATATTCATGTATAAGTGTATTAAGTACATCTGGTAAAATATCTATCTCTTTTAATTTGTTTTTAACATTTATTTTATGTTCTAAGTAAGCTCTTTTTAAGATAACTTTTAACTCTTCATTGTCACCAAATTGGAAGAATTTTGCTCCATCTTTATTAATAATTTCTGGATCTGATCCATATTCTAACAACAGTTTTGCTATTTCTGCGCATTCTAAAAGTTTATTGTCATCATATTGTACACCGCTGTTATATAGTAAAAATAATAGTGATTGATCTTTTTGATTTTCTACACTTGCGTCAGCTCCATGGATTAGGAGATTATTTATTGTAGATGCTTTTGCACCAGCGAGTCTGAATATGTAAATATACAATATATTATAATTCCTGTTTATGCGGCGCACAGAAACCTTTAAGTTTATATTAATATCTTTTTGTTTTAGAAGTTCTTTTAAACATTCTTCATGATAATTCCAAGCGCAATACATTAATGCTGAAAACCCATCATACCAATCATCTTTCTTTTTTGTAACAGCGTTATAATCTGCGCCTTTTTTAATAAGATCTTTTAATTTTTCAATTTCATCTATATATGGTTGATTTAATAATGCTAATAGTTGTGTATTACCATTTTCATCTAGAGCCTCAAGATCTGTTTTAACCTCCATTGAGGTCATTGATGATAATTTAGTTTGAAAAAACAGAATTAAAGCAAATAATACTTTTTGTGAGATTTTTCTTATCGACATTACTGGTCCTGCAATAAATTTAAAAGTTTAATTATTTTATAATATACAGAACCAGAAATAACTTTTCAATTTAAAGTGCTAAACTTGCTAAAAGTTTTTCATGAGATAAAATAACTTCTCTGCCCTTGCGAAGGTGTAAGTTATCATATTCTTCTAAAGCTTGTGTAAATCTGTTTATAATTTGTTGCTGCTTACCATTAAGGTTTTGTTTAAATCTATCAACATTAATTAGTTCTAGCATTTTATATAGACCATGTTTTTTAGCATTAATATATACTTGATCTTTATCCAAACCAAATTCAGATAATAATTGATCCCAAATTGATGATATGTTGTGTGGAACGTGTTCGCATTGAATTCCACTTTGGTCATTAGCACCTTGAGCTATAAATCTTCTATGCATTGAACCTATTAAATGGTAAGCATGTTCCATAACGTCACTTATACTATTTATTCCTCGATCTTCAGGCTTGATAAACATAGTACCAGATTGAAGTTGACCAAATAATATGTGAAACTTATCATCTTGAAAGCATAGGTTTCGACGTAATTCATGTGGTATATCTAGCCCATATTTTGGCATATCTGGCATTTCATGAAAATGGGAGGATTTGATTTTTCCAGATCTGTCATAAATTCCAGGGCATTTACTTATATAATTAAAGATCTTATTATCTTTATCTTCTAGTCTAATGGTTCCGCGTTCAAAACTTTGTCCCTTTGTAGAGCATAGTGCATAAAAATGCCAGAAAAGTTGAACCACATTTTTAAGATAATCTCCTTGAATAGATTCATTATTAAATATTTTTCTTAAAATAACCTTTCCGTCATTCCAAGGACCTACTTTGTAAGCTGAATTTAACTTTTCCTGTAAACCCTTTAATCTATTGAATGAAATGTCTTCCTGTTCAATTTTTTGATCAAATGATTGATCTAGTTTTTTTAGTTTCTCTTTCCAGTCTTGATAATTATCAACTAGTTTTTGATAGTTTGAATGGTTTGGATTACTAATTACTGGTATAATCTGTTCTTCTAAAGTTTGCAGAACTATATCATCACCTTCAAATAGCTCTTTATCTTCTAGTTCTTCTAGTAATTGTTGTCTTTTTAAAGCGATTTTTTGCTTAACTTGAGCAATAATATTAGCTGTTTTTTCTCTTTTTTGTGCTTCTTGAGCTGCTATAGTTTGTAATATTTGGTCATTTTCAGCGTTTTTATCTTTTATATACGTAGCAAATTTTGCTAATACTTTAATATTTTCTTCATAGATATTACTTTTTATACTGTTATCTACAGCTGTTGCAAGGTTTGCATCGTTACAATCACCATCAGCTTCCGCATTATATTTTTGCTCATCTTGAAAGTTTTTGTTGAGTTCAACTATGTCATTTGCTTTAGTAGTATAATATTTCCATAATTTCCAGGTTACTAAACCTGCAGTAGCTATTGCTCCTGCACTTAAAACATATTTTTTTACATTTTTGTTTGAGCTAATTGAGCTCCAGAAGCTCATTGCATGAGTTAAGTTTATGTTGCCAATTATTAAAATTAGACTTAATAATGTGATTTTTATATTTTTCATCTATTTTACCCCTATAATTATTAATATACTATATATTATAATTTCAAACAGGCAATGTGTCAAGTGGGCTAATTCCAGGTTAATCCAATTTCTCTTGATTGGACCTTTTTAAACAGATTTACCCCTGTTTTCATCTTTTTTATAAGAAACAGTCTTTTCCTAGCCATAATAAGGGTAAGTTCAATTTGCTTGTCTTGGGTGTAAAATTTGGCTGTATGACCCCCACTATTTTTTAGGGTTATATCGCAATCATGGTCCAGTAATATATTTACCATTTTAAGATTATTATTTTTTGAGGCCCACATTAAAGCCGTCCATCCACTATTGCATTGTGCGTTTATATCAGCACCTTTTTTTAGTAAAGTTTCAACTATATCTATTTGATCATTTTCAGCTGCATAAATAAGATGGGTTCTGCCCAATTCATCTATTTTGTTTATAGAATCTAGCGACATTCCATGAATTGGATAATAAAATATTATATTTATTAAAATTAAAAATAATTTATTCATTATTTTTAATTTAATTTTTCAAAAGCATTTTAGCAATTAAATTTTAGAAGAACAGTCTTTTAGGCCTTCCTGTAACTCTTTGGAAGTTAATATTATTTCATTGCCAATTCTTTCCAATTCTGTGCCATATTCATCCATTATTTTGATTAAATTTTGTTTTGCTAATTTTTGAGCCTCAGTTAAATTTTCATCTTTAAACTCTGGGGTCGCATCTAAAGTTTGCCTGATTGCGCTTATTCCTTTTTGTGCAATTTGTGAGGTGCCTTTATTGCTAGGAATCTTAGATTCTTGAATGATTCCTAGCTGGGCCAATATTTTTGCAAGCCAAGATGGTTGTTCTGCTCCAAAAACAGTTATTAAGAAGCTATTCCAGGCATCTATTACATTTTTTGGGATGCGTTCTTTTTTCATTCCTAGTGCTTCATTTTCTCGTGGTTCTAAGTATTCAAGAGCATGAGCAGTAAAATCTCCCCATGTTTTTACTCCATAGCTTTCAGGTTTTATGAAAATTAAACCTGATTTTATTTGTCCAAAAAGAATATGATATTTATAAATCTTTTTTTGTGGATTGAATGGTGGAAAAAATAGTTTTTCTCTTTGATCTTCAGGTATATCAATGCCATGCTGATTGGTCTTGGTCAGATGTGAAGATATTCGTGCATATCCTCTGCTTAGAGCATTGAATATTAAATCATTTTTATCTTCTATTATAAAAGTTCCTTCAATAAAAGGATTGCCTTGTTCTACAGCAAGGGCATAAAAGTACCAAATTAAACTTACTATTTCATTTAATTCGGGTATATATACAGTTTCTTCTTTGCTTTCATTGTAAATTTTTTCTAAGACTTTTTTGCCTGTGCACCATATACCTTTTTCAAATTCTTTTTTTAAATCATCTTTAAGTGTAGCTAATTTAGTTTTTGCGTTCTCATCTACTCTAGGGTCCTTATGGAATTGTTTGGCTTGAAACTTTTCAATATCATTGTTCCATTTTGTAAAGTTATCTAAGAGTTTTTGTGGATCTTTATAACTTATAAGTATTGTATATCTTAATCGCTCTGGACTAATTATTTTTTCTAAAGTTTCTTTTTTTTCAGGTTCTGTAGTTTTTAAAAGATATACTTGACTAGAAATAAATAAGATAATAATTATAAATTTACTTAAGGTTTTCATAACAACTCCATTTAAATTAATTCACTTTTAAAATATCAAATTATTATTGTATTTGTAAATAGTAAGATTCCCTGGGTTTTAAAAATATGAAAAAGTGCTTTAAAATAGAGGCTTTTATGGTTAAGAATTTGTATCTATTTTTATTTTTTTTATCTTTTTATAATAGCCAAATGGGATTTCATAGATTAGATGAGATTCAAGATTTTTCTGAAAAACAAAAAATTATATTTAGAGAAGTAATTCGTGAATTAATAGATCAAAGAAGAGATCTTAATAAAGAATATAAGTTTGGTATTTATAGAAATACTCCTCTAAGGCAAGCAATAGATTGTGCAGATGAAGAATGTATAGATTTGTTATTAAAAAATGGAGCAAGTGTTAATTTAAAGACAGACAATGAAGAAGATGGTTTGTTACATCAGGCTGTATATAGTGGTAATATAAAAATTATTGAATTACTTCTTCAAGCAGGGATGGATATTAATATTAAAGATAGATTTGGAAATACAGTTTTGATTTCTGTTCTTACTTATCCTAATAATTGTAATAATATAGTAAAGTTCTTGCTTAAAAATGGCGCAAACCCAAATATTAAGAATAATAATAAAAAAACAGCTTTATTATTTGCTGTAAGCGAATGTAACTTTAGATGTTGGAGAATAGTATATATGTTAGATGTTATTAAGTCTCTGATATATGGAGGAGCAGATACTAGCATTTGTGATCGGTATGGAAAAAATTTTATTGAGTTAGCTGAAGATAAAGAATTTAGAAAAAAATTAAAAAATATTTTTTTTGAATATAAAAAAATTTTATCTGAAGAAGTGGAAGTGTGGTATGTATAAAATTAGACCTTATGCGTAATTAGATCCGTCGTATCCCTCGACAAGCTCGGGACGAGCGGATCCAAGAAGTTTTCTTCGCGCTCGTGGTGAGCCTGTCGAACCATACTAGCTAATCAAGTTATTCATAATATTTTGCGCTTATTACGTATAAAGTCTATTCTTTTTAATATTTTGCTTTTATTTTTTTGATATCTGGAATAGAGTAAATTGTTAAGGGTAGATAATGAGGCGAAATGAATTTAAAATTTATTCACTTTATAATTATATTTATTTTTTTTAATTGTAACTCTTTTATTATAGCTAATTGTTGTGCCATCAAATCAAAAACATCTTGTGATAAATTTACTGATTTAAATTATAATAAAACGTTTTTTTCCATAAGACCACAAGATTCAAACTCAGCTAGAGACTTATTAAAAAGAGTTTCTAGCGCATATATGTATGGTGATTGTCTTTTTGGTGGAGTTTTTAATTGTATTTTTGAATATCAAAGATCTTTTAATTCAAAAGATTTAGGAAGATGGTTCTTATTTAATGGAACAAACTGTGCAACTGTAGGAATATCAGGAGATTCTGAGGTTTTTGATGTAGATGGAAGACAAGTTGGTATTACAACACCGCATCAAGAACCTGGAGCTATAGGTCAATTTTGTATAAATCCGAATATTGAAAATTTTATCTTTGATTTCGATTTTTACTTTGATTCAAGTAAATTATGCAATAGACTTTGGTTCGATTTCGATTTTATTGTAGCATATGCAAGAACTAATTTAGATTTTTGTCAGACCTATTCATCAGGTTCGGGGTTAGTGTATCCTGCCGGTTTTGATGATTTAAATTGTAATACAACTGACATACCTTATGATTCTATTCTTTGTGCATTAATTGGAGATAAAGGTTTTGGAGCCATACCACCTTTAAACTGTGGAAAATTTTCTTCTAAAGATTTAGCTACTGGTGGTTTAGCAGCTATACATCTTGATGTAGGTTATGATTTTTGTAGAACGGATGAAAGTAATTTTAGCGCTAGCGCCAGAGTAGTATTTCCTACAGGAAATAAGCCTAAGGCAGAGTATCTTTTTGATCCGGTTATTGGTCCAAATGGATGTTGGCAAGTAGGTGCCACTATAAATGCACATGATCTAATTTATGGTAGAAATTGTGATGGTAATCAAGTGAGATTTTATTTAGATGCTATTTTCACTCATCTTTTTGCCAGAGAACAAAATCGTCTATTTAATTTAAATAATAATGGTCCAGGAAGTCAGTATTTACTTTTGAAAAAATTTGCTCCTGGAGAGGATATTATAGGGCTAGATGTTATTGGAGCAGAAAGAGTTGCAAATGTTCTTTGTGGGCAGGCAAAAATCGGATCAGACTTTATGTTTGATGGTTCATTTATGCTTAATTTTAGTAATACATGTAATGGGTTTTTTGGCAATTTAGGTTATAATTTGTGGGTTAGATCAAAAGAAAAAATTAAAGATGGTGTTTGTTTTAAAAATTTTAGTGAATTGCAATATGGAATAAAAGGCATTCAGCCTTTATCTACAACTATAGAATTTGATATATGTCCGAATCAAGATCAAATATGTTGCGTTACAGATAAGACTACAGCTAGCGAATCAACATTATCACAACCAGCTCCCGCAGATAGCACAACGATATTTTTAACTGAATCTGACATTAATTTTGAAGCACCTCTTCATCCTTTGGCCATATCTAATAAAATATTTGGGTCAATAGGGCATTTCTGGAAATGTTACCAGCATCCTACGTATCTATTAATAGGTGCAGAAGTTGAATTTGGTGTTGATAAAAAAGCTTTAAGTCAATGGGGTGTGTTGATCGATTTTGCAATCAATTTTTAATAGTTATCTTTCAAATTAAATATTTATTCTATATTTAGCTATTAATGCCTCGACAAATGAGCTAAAGCAAGTTGGTGATGGAGGTGTTGGCGGAGTTGTTGAAAGATATCTGGCCAATGCAAATTGAACAACAGGGGTTGTTGCAATTTCAGCAACACCTGAGATTACTATTTTACCATCTGCTTGTAATGCCACGGAATTAGCTATATCTGCTGCCGTACCCGTAGCAAATGAATAAGTAATTACAATTCCAGGAACTGTTGATGAAACTGGTCCGAATGTACTGTCAAGGCTTCCATTTGTGAGATATCTTACCAGTACCAAGTTGTCACGCAATGTAAATTTTGTTGTAATAACTGATCCACCAACAGCAACTATTTTTCCATCAAATTGAATAGCTAATCCAGTTATACTAGATGCTTCATTCACCGTTCCAAATGTGTTGGTTGTTACGGTTCCCGGTATAGGCGATGTAGCTCCAAATGAAGTGTCCAGGTTTCCTGAAGTATCGTATCTTGCTAATGCAAATTGAGGAAGGCCTGAAGGATTAGCAATATCTATGATAGATGCTACACCTCCAACAATAATTTTTCCATCGGCTTGAATTTTTACTGCAGTTGCATCAGCTGAAACAGTATCGCTAGGATTTGTACTAAATATACTTGTTAGAACAGTTCCAGGCACTTGTGATGTAGCGCCAAAAGTGGTATCAAGACTACCGTCAGTATTATATCTTGCAATTGCAAATGAGTCATTACCTGTTGGGTTAGTATTACTATTACCAACAACAATAATTTTACCATTTGATTGTATTGCTATTGCTAAAGCATCCGCAGAATTTGTGTCTGAAGTTACAGATGTAAAATAGGATGTTAGAACAGTGCCAGGCACCTGTGATGTGGCGCCAAAAGTCGTATCGAGACTACCATCAGTATTATATCTTACAATTCCAAATGAATCGTTGCCAGTTATATTAGTATTAACGCTGCCCACAAGAACAATTTTACCATCCGTTTGAATTGCTATAGAAGCGGCAGTAGCTGCATTTGTATCTGTGGGTACAGTCGTAAAGGAAGTTGTAACTACTGTTCCTGGAACAGGTGATGACGTACCAAATGTTGTATCTAGTGATCCGTCTGTATTATATCTTGCAACTGCGAATGATTCATTTCCTGTTGGATTAGTAACAACTGTACCTGCGACAACAATTTTACCATCCGTTTGGATTGTTACAGATGAGGCTCTTGCAAAAGTAGTATCTGAAGAAAGGGTTGTAAAAGAAGGTGTTGCTACTGTTCCTGGTATTGGTGATGTGTTTCCAAATGTTGTATCAAGGCTCCCATCTGTGTTATATCTTGCAATAACAAATGAGTCGGAGATATTTATAGTTGCATAACCTACAGCAACTATTTTTTGATCGGTTTGTATTGCAAGGGAATTTGATGAAGATGCATCAGTAGTTGGCCCAAAATTTGGTGTCGTAAGTGTTCCGGGCACTGGATTTGTTAATGTACTTGTAGGGTTATTAAATGTTATATCAAGATCACCATCATTACACTCTAATAAATTGAACGTAAAAAATATCAAATAATAGAATTTTTTAAAATTTAATTTGTTCATTTAGGTGATTCCTTTACTTTTCTAATAAAAATTGCATCACCAAACCAATATTTAAGGTCTGGTTCAAAATTAACAGCTGCTAGTTCAAATTCTTGACTTGTGAGCCATCTTTTTACATCATCAAAGATGTATTCATTTTCATATATTTCCATAAATTCAACTTCAATAGCAATAACCTTTACTATTTTTAACATTTCAGGGGAAGCTATTAGGGTATTAAGTGCATATCCCTGCATATTTAGCCAAAAGAAATCTATATTATTAATATTGTTTTCTTTTGCCCATTCATCTATCGTTTTAGTTTTTACCGTAATTTTTTCTTTAAACATTAAAGTTGAGTAAGCTAGATGATCTTTAGGTTTAAGTAAAGAATTGGATTGGGAAGGAAAATTTGGTTGTTTTTGTTCATAGGACATATAAAAGGCGGCTTCACCGGTTTTATCACTTAGGGCATAATCATAACAATTTATGTTTGTATAGTTAACGGTATTTTTTTTTAGTTTATTATAAATTTTTGGTACGGGCTCAAATGAATGAATAATTGAGCTTGGCCAGAACTTACTCATTATTATAGATTGTTTTCCACAATATGCTCCTGCTTCAAGAATAACTGGATTTTCTGGTAAATATGATTTAACAAAATTTATTATGGCATTGAAATTGCCATAAGGTAATAAAGTTTCCTTACAGATTAAATTTTGGTTTTGTTGATTAATTAAACTTAAAAAACAAAAAATTGATGTTTTGGTGTATGAGTTAAACTTCATATTTAATTAAACGTTTACTGTGAATTTACTTGATCCAGCTGCTAGGGTATTTCCGTATTGATTAATAAGCATTATGATTATTACATGATTGCCATTTGTTAGAGAACTAGTTGGTCCAGCATCCCAATCTCCAACAGAGTCGGTGTCTGCAAGCGCAAAAAATTGAGAGTCCAAAAGAATCATGACTTGAGCATTAGCTACAGAAGATATTCCATAAATATTTGGAGTACTTGTTGTAACTGTTGAACCGTTTGCAGGATATATCATTATGAAATCCGAAGCATTGATTGTGAATTGGTTTATGTTTGAAGCTATTATTCCTGAGTTTTGAATTAAATTTGCTTGTATACTATTTTGGCCATTGGTTAAAATGTTTGTTGGTCCTGCATTCCAATTGCCTTGATAATCTGTGGTTCCTGTTAACCAACTTGTGCCATTTACTAGGAGTTCATATTGAGATCCAGTTATAGATGAACTTCCATAAATTATGGGTCTTTTTGTATTTGTTATAGTTGAAGTAGCAAGTGGATAAAGAATGTCTATAGAGTCTGTATTGTTGGGGCTGTATCTTGCCAGACAAAACTCTATTTGGTAATTAGATCCAATCTGTGCATATCCACCGCTTACGATTTTGCCATCAGATTGTATTATGCTAGAGTTTGATCTTGATCCGAATCCAATTGTATTAATCATTATACCATTTGTACCAAATGTTTCATCTATTGTACCATCTGTGTTGTATCTAATAGTAACAAATTGGTCTGTGCCATTTGAATTTGAAAACCCACTTGCTATTATCTTGTTATCAGATTGAACTTGGATTGATGCTGCTCCAGAAAAGTCTCCAATGATTGTACTGACTATTCCATTAGTACCAAAAATTGTATCTAAACTTCCATCAGCATTATAGCGTGCCAGTAAAAACTGACTTGTTGATCCCGTAAATCCTGCTGCAATAATTTTTCCATCTGCTTGAATCGATATTGCACTAATATGGGAAATATCCCCAACTGTTGTTATAACTACTCCATTATTGCCAAATGTTGTGTCAATTGAGCCATCAGTGTTATAACGCGCAACTGTAAATTGTTCGGTAAAATTGGTATCTGTTGTAAATCCTCCAACAACAATTTTTTCATCTGATTGAATTGATATTGAACTAATTGCGCAACGTTGTCCTACCAAAGTTGTTACTATTCCATTATTATTAAATGAGTTGTCAAGTGAACCATCTGTATTATAACGAACTAAAGCAAAGTTAGAGAAACCATCTATAACAGTTGAACCTGCTGCAATAATTTTTCCATCAGATTGAATTTTCGCTGCTTGCGCTGATGCGCTATCTCCAATAGAGGTTAAAGCTATTCCATTTGTTCCAAAACTATTATCGATTGATCCATCTGTATTGTATCGCGCCAAAGTAAATTGATTTGCACCGTTATTTGAGTAACCACAAGCAATAATCTTTTCATCGTTTTGTATTTCTAGATCCATAATTTGTGAACTACTACTTATCGATGTAATTTGTATACCACTTTGTCCAAACGTTGGATCAGGTGTCCCATTTATATTGAAGCGCGCTAACGTAAATTGGCTTCCGGAATTATTTGTTATTGAATAACCTCCGGTAATAATTTTCCCGTCATTCTGGATTTTAATATTGTTAATTTGTGCTTCTGAGTTGATAGCCAAAGTTATTATGCCATTTGAACTTTGTCCAAAAGTGGTGTCTAAAGTGTATGTTGTTATATTTAAATATATAATTATTGTAAAAAATAATTTGGTTTTTAAATTTTTCATTTGTTTTTTGTCCTAAATTGATATAAAAAAAATCTTGCTCTGAATAATAAACTAAAAAAAAATTATTATTCAGAGCAAGATTTTAAATCTTAAACAACAACTTTATTATATTAAACAGTAAATTTAGAAATTGCAGTTGCTATTGTATTTCCTGAACTAGTAACTAAAAATACGATTATCGAATGATTTCCACCAGCAAGACCGGCTGTTGCACCGGCACTCCAATTTCCATTGGAATCCGTGGTAACATAGTTAAAATACTTTCCATCTAAATATAATAGAACGGCGGTGTTGGCCAAAGTTGATCCACCAGAAACTGTAGGATGATTATTTGGAGCCATTGTATTGTTTGCCGGTGATGTAATAGTTATTGAATCTGTTGCATTAACAGTAATTTGACGCGCGCTACCCGCTACTTTATTACCTGTTAAAAGCAAGTCAGCTTCTATTACATGTAACCCACCTGTTAAAATATTTGTTTGCCCTAGATTCCATGCTCCCGTAGTGCTTGTTGTGCCGGTTGCAAAAAACACACCATCAATTAAAATTTTTGCTGTTACTCTTGAAGTGGAAGACGTGCCTTGTACATTAGGTCTTCTAGTATTGATTACTGAATTATTAACTAATGAATTTAATGTAATATATTGGTTGTTGCTTTTATTAACTCTTATTAAAGCAAATTCAGGTTTGTTAAATTGTCCGCAAATAGTGTAACCTGCAGCCAAAATTTGTCCATCAGATTGAATGGCAACTGAATTAGGTTCAGCACCATTTTTTATTGCTATAACCATGGAACCGTTATTACCAAAACTTGTATCAACAGAACCGTTTGTGTTATAACGAGTTATTCCAAAGTTGTTTACCTCATTTCTGAAAGCGTTTCCTGCTGAAACAATTTTACCATCAGATTGTATAGATATTGCATTTGAATAAGATGTATCACCTAAGTTGGTGATCACGGATCCTGAAGTTCCAAATGAACTATCTATGCTACCATTTGAATTGTAACGAACCAATAACATTTGAGGATTATTTCCAGTAAATCCTGATGCTAAGATTTTTCCATCAGACTGAATGGCAACAGAATTAATGGTTGAAATTAATCCGGTTGTAGTTATTGTAACCCCATTATTGCCAAAAGATGTATCAAGAGAACCATTTGTATTATAGCGTGCCACTGTAAATTGATTTGTGAAGTTCGAGTCTGTTGCATAACCACCGACTACAATTTTTCCATCAGATTGTATTGCAACTGAATTAATCGCTGATTGTTGTCCGATAATTAAAGTTACAATACCAGTACCATTAAATGTTGTATCAAGTGTTCCATTTGTATTGTATCGCGCAAGAGTGAAGTTGGGCTGTTTATTAATTATACTATTTCCTGCGGCTACAATTTTACCATCTGTTTGTATTGCGATTGATTGAACAAAAGCATTGTCATTTATTGTAGTTGTTACGCTTCCACTTGATCCAAAAGAACTATCTAATGCCCCAGTTGTAGTATAACGAGTTAATGTAAATGAGTTAACTGTTCCACTGGAAGAAATTCCTCCGGCAACAATTTTGCCATCTGTCTGAATAGCAATATCATTTATTTTTGAATTCGAAGCTACTAGGTTAACTACTTGTCCAGATGTACCAAACGAAGTATCTATTCCACCACCGGTATTATAGCGAGCTAATGTATTGAAATTTCCATTTCCATTAGTTGAGTATCCTGCAGTTACGATTTTACCGTCAGATTGAATCTTTATTTTATTAATTACAGATTCTACATTTACTTGTAAAGTTACAATTCCTGTGTTATTAGGGCTAAAAGTTGTATCTAAGTTCTCAGAGGCTTTTGCATAGTGGGAGATAAAGTTTAATAAAATTATTGGAATATAAAGTGATCGATTTTTTATTATCATTTTTTTTACCATAAATGTTTGAGTACATGAATTATGAAACAATGAATCTAGAAAATGAGTCAGCAATTAAGTTACCTGCTGAATTAATTATTATTGCTTCTATGACATGGGTTCCACTTGACAATGTCCCTGTTGACGATACGCTCCAGTTTCCAGAGTTATCAGTAGTGGTGGATCCAAAGAAAATTCCATCTAAGAATACTAGCACTTCTTTACTAATCAAATTGGAACTACCATTGATTGCAGTTGTGTTCCCCCCAATTGTTGTTGCATGAGTAGGTGTGGTAATTGTAATAAAATCATTGGCATTTACATTAAAATCAACTGCATAGTCAGCGATTTTTATACCGCTTACTAATAAATTAGATTGAATCACGTGTGTGCCGTTAGATAAAATATTTGTATTTCCAACGTTCCAAGCACCAGTAGCACTTATTGTGCCTGTCGTAAATAAACTGCTGTCAATTAAAACATCTACTTCAGCGCCTGTAGCAGATGCAGTTCCTGCAACAGTTGGTGTTCTTGTCAGTATTGTAGAACCATTTGCAATAGATGTTATAGTTATAAAATCTGTATTGTTCCTATTTAATCTAGCTAAAGCAAATGAATTTAAATTTGTATCATTTGAAAATGCCAATCCTCCAGCTACAATTTTTCCATCAGGTTGTATTAGTATGGAGTTAGCTTGAGCAAAATCTTGGACCATTACGGTCTCTATTCCACCAGTTCCAAAAGTTGAATCAAGAGTGCCATTTGAATTTAGACGTATAACTGCAAATAGAGCTACTGGATCATTAGTATAACCACCAATTACAATTTTTCCATCAGATTGAACAGCTATTGAAGTTCCGGCTGCTCCATTTGCAAAATTTGATATATCCGTAGTAAATATACCACTAGTTGCAAATCCCGTATCCAGAACTCCGGCAGAAGTATAACGCGCTACTGCAAATTGTTGTAAACCACTTATTGTTGCAAAACCTGCGGCAACAACATTTCCACTACCATCAATAGCTATACCATTAATTTGATCACCATTTCCAATAGGTGTAACGATAGTGCCTGGTTGTGAACCTCCTGAATTGAATCCAGATGTATCCAGTGATCCATCTGGATTGTATCTTGCAAGAGCAAATTGATTATTAGTAGAAACATTCTTTGAAAATCCACCCGCAACAATTTTGCCGTCCGAAGATTGAATTGTAATAGCATGAATTACAGCTTGAATCTGAATTTGCGTTGTTACAGTTCCCGGTTGAGATCCTCCTGGATTAAAGCCTGTTGTATCAAGACTGCCATCAGCTGCTAAGTAACGTGCAACAGCAAATAAACCGTTTCCAGAGATACTTGCTTCACCGCCGGCGACTATATTTTTGTTTGTGTCTAAAGCTATTGCGTTGATTGTTGATCCATCTCCAACTAAAGTTTTGACTATTCCTGCTGTACCAAAAGATGCATCAAGTCCACCTGTTGAACTATATCGTGTTAATGCAAATTTAGTTGATATATTGTCATAAGCAAAACCACCAGCGATAATTGTTCCACTTGCGCCATTTATTCCGCCTGCAAAAGCTTGTGCTTCAACATCAATAGTTGTCAGAACAATACCATTACTACCAAAGGAAGTATCTAAAATACCACCTGTAGTATAACGTCCTAATGCAAATTGTGAATTACTATCACCACCATAACCAATTCCTACAATTTTATTATCCGATTGTAGATTGATATTATAAATTTGAGCATTTTCATCATCTATATTTGTTGTTACTGTACCATTATTACCGGGTCCAAAAGTGGTATCAAGTTCGTTCATTGCAGTTATGTAAAAATTTCGGCTTAAAATTATCGAAATAATTAATAATTTATTTTTAATATTTATTTTTTTAGTCTTCATCACAATTTTCCTTTATTTTTAAAATTTAAATATACTTATTTTAATTATTATTTAATTCATATATCTCCTTTTATTTGGATTGTTGCGCTGGATATTATAGTTCCCATTACCAAAATTCAAATTTTATGACAATCTTACAATACTCAGGTTTGCGCTTGGTCTAATTGTACCTTGTCCCGCCGGGGCTATGCTTGTGGTAGTATTATTAGATCCGGCTTGTAATACAATAGTATCTCCTTTATTGAGTGATACGATGAAATCTTTAGCAACATTGCAAGCAATATTTGCAGCAGAAGATTGATTGTTTGCTTGTGATCCGGCTATTTGTGCACCATTTTGTAAAATAACAGCAGAAACTAGAGCTGCTCCACCCGTTCTGATAAAAAATAAATCATATGATATTAGGTAGGTACCAGTTTGTGGGCAAGTAAAAGTTTGTGTGCTTGATGTAGTTGAATGTTGCCAACCATTAATTGCGCCATTGGTATTAAAGGTTATGTTTCCGAGAGTTCCACTATTTAATGTTTGGGATGTGGTATCATAAGCATAAATATAATTCAGTGGGTACACCTTTGTTAAAAATACCCCTGTATTAACTGTTCCATTTTCTAAAATAGTCGAGTTTAAAATCATATTTCCAGTTAAAATTGAAACATCAGCGCCTGAGCCAAAAATTGAAGAGGCATATGAAGTAAACTGCGCATTTCCATTGGATGTTTCAACTCCAAATGCAAAGTTGCCTCCGGTCACTAATATTTGTGTATTGCTTATGTTGAATTTATTTGCGGCATCTAATAAGACTCCCCGTTTTGCGCCGGTTCCATTAGATTTAACAACTATTGAACTGTTGTTAATAGCTATATTTGAAGAATCCGGTTGACCCGTTCCATTTGAATGTATTCCATAAATATTTGAGCTTCCTGTTGTCCATGCAGTAGAATTATCAATAGTTAAAGAACTATTTTTTACTTTTGCTGTATAGGATGTTGTGCCAGGGAAAACTATTCCTCTTAATAGGTAATGTCCAGTTGATGTAAGTTTTAAACTTAAATCTTCTAATCTACTGTTTTCACCCATAGTTATTAAATCAGTTCCTGTATTTACATTTTGTTTACTGATATTACATGCATTGGAATTTAAACCCTTAATTGAAATTCCCGTTGGAATTATGAAATTTTCATAGTATGTACCAGGGTAAATCCATACAGTATCTCCAGATTGTGTTTGTGAAAGTGCCCCATTAATTGTTTTAAATGGAAAATTATTACGTTGACCATTTGTATCACTGCCAAATATACTGTCAACACGTAATACTCCGCCAAATTCCGGATCAGGTGCATCAACAGTAAAAACATTTTCTACAGATAAAACTGTAGATCCTGTTACTATTAAATTAGCCAATATGGTATGAGTTGTATTTGTTAAAGGCAAAGTTATGCCAGCATTGAATGCTCCTGTGCTACTTAATAAACCTGTAGTTAATAAAGTTCTATCCACTAGAACATCAACTTCTGCGCCCGTTATAGAGCCTGTCAAGAAAATAGAAGGAATTTTTGTTGTAATTGTTGAACTATTGATTGGAGTAGAAATATCTAATGAAAATTCATTACTTGTATTATATTGGGCTAATGTGAAACTTAAATTTGTTTCACCATTTGCTATGCCAAAGCCGGCAGCTAATATTTTTTGGTTTGTTTGAAGGTCAACTGCATTGGCTATACTATTATTCCCTATTGCTGTTGTTATGATTCCATTTGTACCAAATGTATTGTCTAAACTTCCATCAGTATTATACCTTGCAATAGCAAATTGATTTAAAAAATTTGAACTTGAAGTTGTACTTCCAACTACTACAATTTTTCCGTCTGCTTGAAGTGCTACATCATAAGCCTGGGAAATATCCCCAATGGCAGTTGTAACGATGCCATTTGTGCCAAATGTACTATCAAATGCTCCTGATGATGTTAAGCGTACTACCAGAAAAGTGTTATTTGCATTCACATTGGCTGTAGATCCTACCACAACTACATTACCTCCAGCATCTAATGCTAGAAAATTCCCAACAGATTTATTTCCTATGTTCGCTTTAACTACGCCATTAGTGCCAAAAGTTAGATCCAGTGCTCCATTAGCATTACCTCTAACTACAACCATTTGCGCTTCTACATTTCCAGGCTTGTAAAATCCTGTAGCCACAATTTTGTTATCAGGTTGTATTGCAAGTCCGTATGCTGCTACTTGAACATTCGGTATTGCTACAGATATATAACCAAGACCCCCTCCAAAAGATGTATCAAGAGATCCATCAGTATTATAACGGGCTGCTGCATAGTTTATGCCTGCTGTACCGGCTGCTACTATTAATTGATCTGAACGAATTACCAAAGAATTTATAGTTGAACCATTTGTGCTAATAGTAGTTGTTACAATCCCATTTGTACCAAAATTCGTATCAAGAGATCCATCTGTATTGTAACGCGCAAGTGCGAATGAAGTTATTGAACCATCATTTGACCAACCCCCAATAACTATTTTATTGTCTGCCTGAATTCCTATAGCAGTAGCTTCTGAAACTTGGCCGATATTAGTTATAACTGTTCCATTATTTCCAAATGATGTATCAAGAGTTCCAGTAGTATTATAACGTACTGTACAAAAAAATTGCTGTCCATTAGTTCCCGCGGAATAACCAGTTACAATAGTTTTTCCATCTGATGGTTGAATAACAGTATCATTAATGACCGAATCAACTCCTGCATTAATGTCAAAAGTAACAATTCCTGTACCATTCGTTCCATAACTTGTATCCAAACATTTATTTTTTATGCAAATTAGAAAGATTAAACAATAAATTATAGCTATTTTTTTATTATTTAAATTTATCATTAAGCAATCCTTGTAATAATAATTGTTATGCTGGTTGGCGTAGTGGTAGCAATCCCTCCATTTTGAGGGGATAGTTGTACTGCTGTTGCACTACCTGCAAATTGGAAAGTTAATGCGCCAGTTGGATTATTAGCTGGCTGAACAAACATGAAATGATTTGAAGCAGTTTGTATTTTAGAATTTGCATTCAAAGTGATAATTGATTGGCTTCCAGTTATTTGTGTTCCGCTAAAAAAGGCCATTATTTCTCCACTTTGATTATTGGCTGTCCCTAGAAAAGTTCCACTATAATCTACAACATAAATCCCGGTAGCTTGTGCAATAAAAACTGATGTTGAAGTTGTCGTGCTATGAGTCCATCCAGTAATTATTGCATTAGTATTAATGTTTATTGGTTGATATTGATTCGGATTATTTGGAGTTTGAGTAGTTGTGTCATAAGCAAAAAGATAATTTTGTGAAGTTACATTTGTTCCAGTTGTACCAGTTACTCCTTGAGCTCCAGTAGATCCAGTTGTCCCTGTGGTGCCGGTGATACCGGTTGTTCCAGAAGTTCCGGTAGTACCAGTTGTACCTGTTGTGCCCGATGTACCAGAAGTTCCTGAAGTTCCACTGGTTCCAGTAGTACCGGTTGTGCCCGTAGTTCCTGTAGTACCCGAAGTTCCAGATGTACCACTAGTGCCAGACGTTCCTGATGTTCCGGTGGTACCAGTAGTGCCAGTTGTTCCGGATGTGCCAGAAGTTCCTGAAGTCCCACTTGTTCCAGTAGTACCTGTAGTGCCTGAAGTTCCAGAAGTCCCACTAGTACCGGATGTACCGGTGGTACCTGTCGTACCTGATGTACCGGAGGTTCCTGAAGTTCCACTTGTTCCAGAAGTGCCAGTTGTGCCTGTAGTTCCCGTAGTGCCTGAAGTTCCAGAGGTCCCACTAGTACCGGATGTACCGGTGGAACCTGTCGTACCCGTAGTACCAGTTGTACCGGATGTACCGGAAGTTCCTGAAGTCCCACTTGTTCCAGTAGTGCCAGTTGTACCTGTAGTGCCCGTAGTGCCTGAAGTTCCCGAGGTTCCACTAGTACCAGATGTACCGGTAGTACCCGTGGTACCTGTGGTTCCAGTAGTGCCGGTCCTACCCGTAATACCTGTTGTTCCATCAAATGGTCCTATATTAAAATTGCTTACATAAGATGCGACTGTTATGCCACTAATTAGCAAGTTTGCTTGAATAGCATGTGAACTATTGCTTGATAATGGATTTGTGTTACCAATATTCCAGTAACCAGTAAAACTTGTTGAGCCTGTGGTAAATGGCGTACCATCAACTGACACGTCAACTTCTGTTCCTGTTACCGAACCTGTACCAAAAACATTTGGTGTACGTGTTGTAATTGTTGAACCATTTGCGGGGTTATCTATTACTATTGAATATAAATTATTGTTTGCATATCTTGCTATTGCAAAATCTAAAATGGTATTTGTACAATCTAATGATGATCCGGCTGCTAAAATAGCACCGTTACTTTGGATTGCTATTGAGTTTGCTAATGAAGAATTTCCAATTGCAGTTGTTATTATTCCTCCAGTTCCAAAAGTTGAATCTAAAGTTCCTGTGGAAGTGTAACGAACAACAACAAAATTATTAACTCCATTTTGCATAGAAAATCCTGCTACGACAATATTTCCACTTGAGTCTATTGCAACAGAATTAGCTTGTGAAGCGCTGCCTACTATAGTTGTAACATAACCATTTGGATTTCCAAATCCGGTTGTATCCAATGTTCCATCAGTGTTATATCTAGCAACTGCTATTTGTTGTACTCCGGAGACAAATGCAGAACCTGCTACAACAATTTTGCCATTTGATGTTTGAATAGCTACAGATTGAGCTTGGCTAGATGAGCCTATTGCTGTTGTAACATATCCTGGGGTTCCAAAATTTCCGGCATCAAGTGCTCCGCTTGCGGTATAGCGTGCAACAGCAAACAGACTTCCGGACTGCATACTGGGAGAGTTACTAAATCCGGCTGCTACAATAAAATCATTTGAAGATTGAATTGCTATTGAATTGATACTTGATATGTCACCAATTGCAGTTGTCACTGTTCCACTTGTTCCAAAAGTTCCATCAAGAATTCCTGCTGAACTATAACGTGCTACTGCAAATTGTGAAAATCCATTAAAACTTGCAGAACCACCAGCGATAATTTTTCCGCTTGATTGGGCAGCAATTGATTGAATACTTCCACCATCACCAATTTGTGTTAAGGTAATCCCGCTTGTTCCAAATGTAGAATCAAGTATTCCAGCTGAGGTGTACCCGGCTAATGTAAAATAATTGATATTGTTGCTAAAAGAATATCCTCCTGCAACAATTCTTCCACTGCCTTGTATTAGTATATTATTAATTTGGCCATTAAGTGATGTAGTTGTAATTCCATTAGTTCCAAATGTAGAATCGAGAATTCCACTTGTGTTATATCGTGCAAGTGCAAAATTATATTGATTAGTAATAGTATATCCTGCAGCTATTATAAAACTATTTGATGTTTGTAGAGCAATACTATTTATTTGTGATTGACAGTTTATTTGTGTAGTTGTGTATCCTAAATTAGAAGTGCCAAAAGTGGTATCTAAACTTTGTAATTTTGTGAAAAATATAAAACTAAAAAATATAATTAAAAATCTTTTTTGAATCATATCAAATTTTATATCCATATTATGCAATCCTAAAAATAGTAATTTCTGCGCTTGTTGGTACATTTCCTTGATCTGTTGCTACTAGAGATAAATTTGGTGCAGCAAGATTGCCTGTCCACTGTAATGCTACATATTCATTTTTGTTTATGGAATTCATAAGCGATCTTGTTTCTGCAGTTGCAAGATTAGCAGTACCAGCTGTTGAATCATGTACTTGGCTTCCGGTGATTTCATTTCTTGTGGCACTTCCAACTGTACCTTTTACAACTCTCATAGCAGTTGATACAGAAGCTGCACCTGCTGTTCTTGCAATATCGCCTCTATAAAGAATTATATATATACCTGTATCAAGAGCTGAAAATTCAGGAGTTCCGCCAGAATGTGTCCATCCATTAATCAGTTGGGCTGGTGGAAATGTGATATTTTGGAAAACATTTATAGTTTGAATAACTTGTGTTCCAGAATCGTATGCATAAACATAATTTGTATTGGCTACAGTTCCAGTTGTTCCGGTTACACCTTGTGCACCCGTGCTTCCAGTAGTTCCTGTAGCTCCGGTTGTACCAGTTGTACCTGTGGTACCCGTTGTTCCAGTTGTCCCTGTGGTACCAGTAGTGCCGGTAGTTCCTGTGGTTCCTGTAGTACCTGAAGTGCCAGATGTTCCACTTGTACCGGTAGTTCCGGTGGTGCCTGTTGTACCCGTGGTTCCTGTCGTACCACTCGTACCAGAAGTACCAGTGGTACCAGTCGTACCTGTTGTGCCACTTGTTCCGGATGTCCCACTAGTTCCAGTCGTACCGGTTGTGCCAGTGGTTCCTGTTGTACCACTAGTACCCGAAGTACCTGATGTCCCACTTGTACCAGTAGTTCCGGTGGTACCAGTCGTACCTGTTGTACCACTAGTGCCTGAAGTGCCAGATGTTCCTGTGGTGCCAGTGGTACCTGTAGTACCGGTTGTTCCTGTAGCACCAGTAGTTCCTGAGGTTCCACTTGTACCTGTTGTTCCGGTGGTGCCGGTTGTACCCGTAGTACCACTTGTTCCGGATGTCCCACTAGTTCCAGAAGTTCCCGTAGTTCCACTGGTTCCTGTAGTACCAGTGGTTCCTGTGGTTCCACTAGTACCTGTAGTTCCAGAAGTACCACTTGTGCCAGTCGTTCCGGTGGTGCCAGTTGTACCTGTAGTACCACTTGTTCCGGATGTTCCACTGGTTCCAGAAGTACCTGTAGTTCCAGTTGTGCCACTGGTTCCTGTAGTACCACTAGTACCTGAAGTGCCAGATGTTCCACTTGTGCCAGTCGTTCCGGTTGTACCTGTAGCACCACTTGTTCCAGATGTTCCGGTAGTACCAGTTGTACCGGTGGTTCCAGTTACACCAAAACCAGTTTCTCCAGTTGTACCAGTTGTACCAGAAGATCCTGTAGTTCCGGAAGTGCCACTAGTGCCTGTAGTACCTGTAACACCAAAACCCGTTTCCCCCGTTGTGCCAGTAGTTCCTGAAGTTCCGGTAGTACCTGATGAGCCTGTAGTTCCAGTAGTTCCAGTTGTACCGGTGGTTCCAAAACCTGTTGATCCGGTGGTGCCTGTTGTACCAGCAACACCAGTCATACCCATGTCCCCCGTTGTACCAGTTGTTCCTGCAGCACCAGTTTCGCCGGTTGTGCCAGTCGTTCCTGTAACACCAAAACCTGTAGATCCAGTTTCCCCCGTTGTGCCAGTTGAACCTGCAGAACCGGTCATACCCATTACACCTGTGGTACCAGTTGTGCCTGTGGTACCAAAACCGGTTTCTCCGGTTGTACCTGTTGAACCTGCTTGACCAGTCATGCCCATAACACCAGTTGTTCCTGTAGTTCCTGTGGTTCCGGCTGGACCAGTGCAACATGGTCCCGTGCTGCCAGTTGTTCCAGCTGCACCTGTTGTTCCGGTAGTTCCCTGGGAGCCAGTTTCGCCGGTTGTGCCAGTAGTTCCTGTAACACCAAAACCTGTCGATCCGGTTGTGCCTGTAGTACCTGTTGGCCCAGTCATACCCATATCGCCTGTAGATCCGGTGGTGCCTGTTGTCCCCACTCCAGTTGTACCAGTCGTACCGGTAGTTCCAAAACCTGTCGAACCAGTTGTTCCTGCAGATCCAGTAGCTCCAGTTATTCCCATTACGCCTGTGCTTCCAGTGGTTCCGGTAGTTCCAAAACCTGTTTGTCCGGTTGTTCCTGCAGATCCAGTTGAACCGGTAGTTCCCATTATGCCGGTTGAACCTGTAGTTCCAGTCGTGCTGGACCCTGTTGTACCAGTAGTTCCCGTGGAACCAAAACCTGTAGATCCAGTTGTTCCTGTCGTTCCTGCTGGTCCGGTATTTCCTGTGCTTCCACCTCCGGGCCCAGGTGATCCTGTTGGTCCTTGTGAACCGGTTGGGCCCTGTGATCCTGTAGTGCCAGTGGGACCCTGTGATCCTGTTGTTCCTGGTCCACCTTGGGATCCGGTTATACCGGAGACAAAAATTGTTCCACTTATAAATACATTTCCACCGATACAAACATCACCCGTAACGGTCAAATTTGTAACTTTAAGAGCATTTTTTACAATTAAATTGTCTAAAAATTGAATTTTACCACATGCTTTATTGTCAGAAGAATTAATTATTATAGGAATAGTTTCATCTTTAATTTTTTTATGAAAAACTTGTAAATAGCTTTTAACTTTAATTAAATGTTGCTCATTATTACCTGGTTCTAAATTTTCTAGGTAGTTTATTACTTGAGTTATTCCAGCATCAAGAATATCATATGGTATAAATCTTAGTTTTTGATTAATAACAAAATAAAGTTTTCTGAATTCTTCGCCATAATCATGGCCAGATATTTTTGGTAATAAATTTAGAAATTTAAGTTCATCGTCAGTTAAGTAAACTAATTTAATAAAAGGATTGTTTAAAATAAAATTAAATTCTTCTTCAGAAAAAGAATTAATAGAAAAACTGATAGGATTTTGTTGGGAAGAGATTAAAAAATTATTATAGAAAAGAAATAAAAGAAATTTTAATACAAAATTAGTATTAAGCTTCAAGATTGTTTCCTTCTTTTTAACTATTAAAGAATGTCTAACATGTAGAATTTTAGTTGTCTATAAATTTAAAAAAAATAAAAAAATGAGTTTAATTAACGCCTTGTTTTTTTACAAAAGTTATATAGTATAAAACACCAAATTGGAGATTCGCAATAATTTGATTTAGAAATTTTTTAAAAGAGAAGGGTAACATGAGATTTTTGCAAAGATTTTTAGCGCTAACAATAATTTATACATTTATAAATTTTAGTTTGAATATTTGCCAACCTAGAGTTTCAGTTATAGCGTCTGTTTATAAATCTGATCAATTCATATCATCATTTCTTGAAAATGTAACACAGCAAACAATTTTTGATGAATGTGAACTTATATTAATAAAGTCAAATGTTCCAGGTGATGAGGATTCTGTAATTAAAAAATATACTGATAGATATCCAAATATTTCTTATTACAAACTAAGTCAGGATGTAGGATTATATTGTATTATGAATTTGGGAGCTCAACTAGCCAAATCTGATTTAATAATGCGTGCAAATTTAGATGATGTTATGGATCCTAGATTTTTAGAAGTTCATGCAAGGGAGTTGGAAAATAATTGTGATATAGATTTGGTTTATTCTGGTTATAGCGTTACAGAAAAACCAAATGAAACATGCAAAAGAAATAGTGCAAAGACGGTAGTTAACCCAGACGAATTTTCTAAAGAAAAAATGTGTAATTATTTGCCAGGACCGCAACCTATGTGGCGAAAATCAATGCATGAGAGATATGGATTTTTTGATGCCAATCTAAAATTTGTTGGCGCATGGCAAATGTGGTTACGCGCAGTGAGTTTTGGGTCAAAATTTAAAAAAATACCTGGAAACTATTTATTACATTATATTAACCCGGATGGTCTTTTTTATAAGTCTGCAAATTCTGATTTATGTAAAAAGGAAATTGAACAAGTTTCTAGGACATTTAGTTATATGTGGAATCCTTCGACTCATTCTTCGACTCGCAGTATGCTCGCTCAGAATTCGCTCAGGACGAACGGTGGGGGAGATGAAATTGTAAGCCAACAGCCCATGATGGTTAAAGATAAATCTTTTGTGATAGTTATCCCTTCATATAATAATAAATATTGGTTTCAGAGAAATTTAGATTCAGTTTTTAATCAAAATTATAAAAATTTTAGAATAATATATGTTGATGATGCTTCAACAGATAAAACAGGAGAGCTTGTTGAAGATTATATAAAAGAATGTGGTCAAGAAAACAAAGTTACCTTAATTAAAAATAAAGAAAGATTAGGCTCTCCAGTTGGTAATATTTATAAAGCAGTTTCAATGTGTCAGCCTAATGAAATAGTTGTGGATCTAGATGGAGATGATTGGCTAGCTGATGAAAATGTACTAACAAAATTAAATGAAGTTTATCAGGATTCTAATGTTTGGTTAACATATGGCCAGTTTATATGTTACCCGGCAAATTATGTTGGTTGGTGCAGAGAATTACCACAGGAAATTATAGAACAAAATGAATTTAGAAATTATCCTTGGGTTACCACACATTTAAGAACATTCTATGCTTCTTTATTTCACAAAATTAAAGTTGAAGATTTATTATATGAAGGTAAATTTTTCCCAATGGCTGGAGATTTGGCCTTTATGTTCCCGTTGCTTGAAATGGCAGGAAAACATATAAAATTTATTCCTGATATTTTATATATTTATAATAGAGGAAGTGAGTTAAATGAAGAGCGGGTAAACGAAAATTTTCAGACTAATCTGGGCATACATGCAAGGACACTTAAGAAATATCAACCTCTAGAACATCTTGTCAAAGATAATGATAAAAATGTTGCTAGAAAAAAGGCATATATAAAACCTACACCACAAAGTCAGTTATTTTTAGTTAACGATCCTATATATAATAGAGATGATTGTTTAAGACCATTTTATGAGTTGAAATTAGAGTTTGAAAGATTGGGTTATGATCTAATTCAAACAGAGTCTTTAGAAAATTTGGATGATGCTTCAATTATTATAACACAAGATGTTCCTGTTAATGATCTAAAAACTTTATCTAAATATCCAAAAGAAAAATTGTTCTTGTATATGTGGGAACCCCCATCAGTTTTTGATTATAATTTTGAAAAAAAATATCATGATTATTACTCTAAGATTATTACCTGGGCGGATGATCTTGTGGATAATAAAAAGTATTTTAAATACCATTATCCTTACAAGAGTAAAATGATAGACGACATTGTAAGTTTTGATAATAAAAAACTATGTACCATGATAGCGTCTAATAAACATTCTTCCTATAAAGATGAACTTTATTCAGAAAAACGAAAAATAGTGGATTTCTTTGAAAAATTAAACAGTAATGATTTTGAATTTTATGGAATGTTATGGGATAAATCTCAATATAGAAATTTTAAGGGCTACACTAAAAATAAATTAGATTGTTTAAAGAATTACAAGTTTTGTATTTGTTATGAAAATACTAAAAACTCAAATGGTTATATAACTGAAAAGATTTTTGATTGTTTTAAATCCGGTTCTGTTCCTGTTTATTGGGGAGCTCCTAATATTGAACAGTATATTCCTAAGAACTGTTTTATAGACCGCAGAGATTTCTCTAATGATGTTGAACTTTATATTTATATGAAGGCTATGACAAGAGAAAAATATCTAACCTACATAAATAATATAAGAAAATATTTGGAAAGCGAAAAATCTGATCTTTATTCAATAAAAAACTTTGTAAATGTTGTTACAAGTGTGTGTTTAAATAAATGAACTTTATGCGTAATTAGATCCGTTGTACCACTCATCCTTCGATTCCGCGCTACGCTCTACACTCAGGATGACTGAATAAGAAATAAAATGTCCCGGTCTGAGCGAAGTCGAAGCATCGGGACGAGTAGATCTAGGTAATTTTCTTAGCGCTCGTGGTGAGCCTGTCGAACCATACGAGCTAATAAAGCTTTTCGTGATATTTTGTGCCTCTTACAAGATAATACATTCATGCTTTCTTATAGGACGACTCAAAATTTTCCTGATAGTTGGATTTTCTGTAAGATCAATTGGTCTTTTACCTTTTTGGTCTTGCAAAATTGGATTCGCACCAAATCTAAGTAATATTTTAATTATATCAGGATGAACATTTTTTTCTGCTGCCCGATGCAACAATGTGACACCATATTCATTAGAATAATTGATATCAATACCTTTTAATAATAACAATGATATTATTTTTTTAAAATTTTCCTTTGTTTCATCATTTATAAAATCAAATTCTTGTTCTTTATCTTCTTTTTCTTCTCTTTCTCCAAATATAGAAGGATATTTTCCTAAATTTGACATAGTATAACCTAAAGCACAATCACCAAAGCTATCAACTATACGGACATTGGCTCCATTATCAATTAATAATTTAACTATTTTATAATTTAAATTTTTACAAGCCATCATTAAAGCTGTGTGTCTATGATTATTTTCATCTATCATAGGAAAATCAACATTGTATCCTGATTCTATTTGTTTTTTAACTTCAGAAAAATCATTATGCTCCGCCGCTTTAAATAATTCGCTTCCATATGTGCTTTGATAACAAAAAATAAATAAAAATATATAAATATATTTTTTCTTTAAAATCTTATTAAACATTTATCTCCTTTTATTAAACAAATTTTTATATTTTAAACATTGCAAAGTTTAAATGTTTTTAAAAATAACTTCTATAATTTTTAAATTTTTTTTTCAAAAATATCAAGGCTCTCAGAATATATATATTTACATTCATTACATGTCATAGTTATGAAAGTGGTTTTATAAGTACAAAAGCGATATAATTGGGGTACTGGAAATATAAATTTACAAAGATATTATGACAAAAAAACCAATAGAGAATATCTATATTTATAGAACTATATATGAAAATGTAATTGCAGTTATATTTTTTTTAGCACTTACTTTTGCGACCTTGAGTATTATTAAAGAAAAGTATGTCTTTTGTAACAAATTAATTATTATAAAACATCTATTTTTTTTAACATTAGCTTTTGTTGGATTTGTATATTCATTATACAACTTTTTCTATAAATTTTTAAAAAGAAAAAGCCCAATCTTATTGCTAACTGCATGTTCTTTAACATATGAACATAACGATATTATAAAGAAAAGTAGGTTTACAGGACAAACGCAGGATGGTCCTGCATTTTTCAACCCATTTATTCAAGAATCAATTTTATGGACCGATATAGAAAGTATAACAATTGAAAAATATAAACGAGTACCTGGTAGATATTCTGGAAGTCTTTATTTTTGTATTAATAAGAAAAAAAATACTGAATCTATTTTAATATCGCTAAAATCAGTTGATTTACCATTGTATTATTTGTGCAAGTTTTTTAAAGAATATAAACCAATAAAAATATATCCTAATAGCTTTCTTATAAAGATTAAATCATCTCGTTATTATACATATTATTATTCATGGCGTTATTTATTTTGGCTGGCATTAGCAATATGTTATTGTATTTATAAACTAAAATATTAATTTTAAAAAAATAATTTTATATTTTTCTTTCAAATGGACGAGGATCAAAAAATAGTTCTACTTTTGAAATAAGATGATTTTTAAAATCCATTAAAACTGCTGTTCTAACATTTCCAATAGGCGCTGGACAATCCAAATCATAAATTAAAATTACCTGATCTTTTGAACCAATTACTGTGCGTATATTAAGTTTTTCAAAAACAGTCATGAAATATTTTATACCATTAACAACAGCTTTTTTTCCACTCATGTTGGTTAATGGTCCCATATACTCTACATTAGAGTCTAAGTACTTTTCTGCTTCTGCTAAATTTCTATTATTTATTGCTTCATAATAAGCTTTTGCAGAAATTATATTTTTTTCTGTCATATAGAGTTCCTTATGTTTTAATTGTGTTGAGAACTTAATTAAATATAGTAAACTATATTTAATATTTCAAGTACATAAAGGAAGACCAAGAATGGTAATATCTAAAAGAGCCTACAACTTAGAAAAAAGGCAAGCTAAGGCTCAAAAAACAAAGGACCGTATTCTAGTTTCAGCAAAAGAGCTTTTTGAATCTAAAGGATTTGAAAAAGTAACTATTGAAGAAATTGCTATCAGAGCAGAAGTATCTGGACCTACAGTTTATTCTATTTTTCAATCAAAAAGTGGAGTTTTAAAGGATTTAATTGATGTAGCTCTTCCCCAAAAACATTATGAATCAATTATTCAAAAACTGGAAAAGGAAAAATCTGTATCTAAGCGTCTTGAATTAACTGCCAAGCTTTCTCGCCAAATTTATGATGCAGAGAAAGAGCAATTAGGGTTGTTACCGGATGTATCAATTTTAAATTCAGAGCTTAAAAATCTAGAATTTGAGCGGGAACAAAGACGTTACAAACGACAAGAAGAATCAATCAAAAGATTTAAAGAAAAAAACTTATTAGGAGAACTCAATACATCAAAAGCAAGAGATATTTTATGGGCTTTCACTGGTAGAGATTTTTACCGAATGTTAGTAATTGAGCGAGGTTGGTCTTCAGATGAATATGAAAAATGGTTGGCTAATATGTTGGTACAGATTTTACTTAAACCATAAAATCGAATTAAATAAAAATGATAATACAAGAACAATCACAAGAAATCTGTTTTCAAATAGATTATAAAGTTCTGGAAAAAAAAGGGATCGTGATAGTAGGATTGAGTCCAGAAAACAGTTATTTCAAAAAAGAAACTATTCATGAACTTCTTAGTTTTCTGACAAATTTATTTTCTATGCTAAGAATAATGATTCCCGATAAGCCTATACTACATACTTATAAAGCTCTTGGATATTCTATTCAAAAAGCCGAAAGAAAAGCTCGATTAAATGGAAATACCTTAAAAAATCATTGTAATAATAGCATCAATGAAATATTAAAAATTCAATCTAATAAAGATATAAAAATTATTAATTGGGAACTTGAAATCGAATCTGAAGAAAATTATTTGCACGAACTAAAAGCTTTATTTGCATTATATCAAAGCAAAACTTTATTTTATGAAGATGTGCGATCGACTAAATGGCAAGTTATTAAAAAAAATATGAAGGACCATTCAGACATAGAAAAATCATTAGATGAAGCTGTTATTTACCTGCTGAAAGAATTAGCATTTATTTTAGCTAGTCCACTTATGTTTAAAGTAGAAAATATAGCATTTGTATATCATACAAATTGGCCTCCTTTTGAAAATCTTATTGCTGGGAAATATGATGGCAAAATAAGAAAGAATATAGGATTTCTTATTTGTGTAAAAAAATAAAATTTAATCTATATACCTGGAAATTTGGGTAAATTTAATAAAATCGGCAAACGCATTGATTTTCTATTTGTATTTGATATAATATAGATTATTGTAATATATTATTTTTTAGGAGGTTTTATGAAATTAAGATTATTTTTATCAGTGGCAATAGCTTTATTAATTGTTCCCACAATCAGCTTATCTATGATTAAAAAGCATAGAAGCCCACAAGAAAAATTATTTAAAGGTACAAGGTATAATGATTTAAATTTGGTACAAGAAGCTCTAGCAGAAGGAGCAGATGTTAATGCAAAAAATGACATTGGAAAAACTCCTTTAAATATCATAATCGATCATAACGGTTTTCGGAGTTCCAAAAATTCAGATATCGTATTATTAAAAATTATCGAATTATTATTAAAGTCAGGCGCACATGTTAATGAAAAAAATAACTATGGCAACACTCCTCTTTATAGTCTGATTCGATTAAATTATGATCCTAATATTATTGAAATGTTATTAAATGCAGGTGCTGATATTAATATTGGAAGCTCATATGAAGAAACTATTGGTGAGACTGCTTTAGATGTAGCAAAAGCAAAAAACAATGAAAAAATAATTAGGCTTCTTACAAAATGGTTAAAAGAATTAAGAAAAAAAGCTAAAGAAGAAACAGCTGCCTATTTAATACCTGATATTAGTGATATAGTTTGTGATTATGTTGTTGGCTCAAAAAAGTAAGATTAATTTGTTGTCCTGATTTGTTATATAATTGTTGTTGTTAATTTTTCTAGGCAATCTGATAAACTAGATCTATATCTCGTGTTAATTATTTAATGAATGATGTAAAAGTAATATTTAATTCTGGATTTGATAGTAAAATTTCAAGAAAGAAAAAACTAGATGAATAAAAATTATTCTTTATCAAAAATATTGTTGCCATTATGTTTATTTATATTTTGTAAATCTAATTCGCAAGAGTATCAAGAAACTGTAGGTTTGATAGCTTCATTTTCCTCAGGAGTATTGGTGCCATTTTTAGCGAAAGATATAGAAAAATCTATTGCGCCATATTTAAGCCCATGTATAGAAAAAATCTTTGGCTCTTCAGCAAAATATGTTATAACTAAGCCTGATGAGTTAGGAATAAGCAGACTTTTAGAAAAAAAATTCATTTTAAAATTATTGATAATGATATCATTAAATCAAGTGAGTAAATACTTGTGTGTTAACCATACATCTATGCTCATTAAATCATCGATAGTTGGATGCATATTTGGGTATATAATAAAAAATTTCTACTTAAAATTTTATTCAGTTTAATTATTTAGTGATTTAAAAGTCATAATTAAAGCCATTAAACAAGTTAATCCAAGAATAATATATCCAACATCTGGTACAGGTCTATTTTTTTTAGGTGGTAAAAATCTTAACGTAACTTTATGATCAATTTCTGTATCTTCAACAAAAACTTTTGGCCAACCAAATAAATACGGTAGCCACCAAGTGTTGATATGACCAAAAAGAATAAGAGACAAATATAAGATTAAAAATATTTTAAAATAAAAACCATAAAAGAAACTTCCTAAAATTAAGATCATTAATAGGACCCAATTTATAAATAAAAAAAGTTTCCATGTAGGTTTATTTGGGAACTTATCAATATCATTTACGGGAGGAATTGGAATAAAGTGTATTATAAAGAACCAAATTGCAAAAACAAGTTGATATATTATTGTATTCATATTAATTTCTCTTTTATTAAAAAATGGTTAAAATATTTTATAAAAAAGATAGTCAGGTAAAAGTTTAATTAACCACGCGATTAATCTCCATCTTTTAGTAACATAAGCATGGTTTCTTTTTTGTTCAATTGTATCACAAATTTGCGTAGCTGCTTTTTCTGGTGAAGCTTTCCAAAAATCAGATGATTTACCCATTTGAGTATCTACAAAACCAGGTTGAATATCAGTGACATGTATGTTTTTATTTAATCTCTTAAATTTTTCTCTTAATCCTTGTAAATAACTTGAAACAAAAGCTTTAGATGCGCTATAAATAGGAGCATCCGCAAAACCTCTAAGCGCAGCAATAGAAGATATGCCAACTATGTGTCCTTTATTTTGATTTAAAAAATATTGTGTTGCTACATTAACCATAGCTGTAAAACCTAAAACATTAACATCTATGATTTCTTTTTGTTTTTGCCAATCTAAATCCAAATTACCTGTTCCTGAACTTACAACAATTAAATCTAGGCCTTCCAATTCACCAATAAGATTTATTAAATCTTTTTGAGCTAATTCTGGTTTTGATATGTCCATAACCTTTATAAAAACATTTGAGCCAATATTTTTCTGTAAATCTTCAAGCAGATTTTTTCTACGGCCTGTAATACCAATTATATAACCGCGTTTTGATAATTCTTTAGCCACAGCTTCACCTATACCAGAAGAAGACCCAATAATTATTGCTTTTTTGGAATAATTTGATTCACCTGGAATTAGTGAAAATGCATGTAAGATAAAAAATAATGAATAAAACAAATATTTTCTATACATGAAATTGCTATAATAATAAAAGAATTTGATTATAAAACTCTTTTAAAGATATATAAAATTTTGAGGTAGACAAGTTTCTAATATAGCGAACTTTATCTCTGTAATCAGTATCTTTTTCATCTAAAATATTTATCTCTTTTTTTAAAGTTTCTCTTTGTTGAATTGCTTCAGCGATAGCTTCTTTATCAATAAAATGTAGAGTGTCACCAATATTGTTTGAAAATGATTTAAACTGAATTAGACAATCAGTAAGTGAATCAAGTCCATCGAAATATTCTTGCCATGTTGCCCAACCACGTGAAGAATTAATAAACTCATTAATTTTTTTTATAAGTTCATTACATGTATTAATTCGTTCATTTAATTGTTCTTTTAAGTTTTTAGTATCATCTTGATTAAGTGTGCAAATCTTAGATTTTATAGTTGCAACAGTAGAATAGTTTGAAGAAAAAGTTAAAGAAATAGTGCAAAGTAATAATGTTTTTTTAAACATCGAATACTCCTAAGTTAAAAGGTTCAAAAAATAAATTAATACATTACATGTCGTATTTTATATACAATTTCTTTGTCACAAACAAAAACCTCATAATCTTTTTGAAGTTTTTCATATAAATGGCAATAGCATTCATCTGCATGATAATAAATATTTCGAATGACAAGAGACTTTTTATTTTTTAAATAAATTGCAATATCACCATTACAAAGTCTAAACTTATCAATAAACGCTTCACGTGAACTGCTAGTACCACTAACAATGTTCAATTTCCCTTCATTAATATCCTCTTTTGAAATATTTAATTCTTTAAAACTTTCTTCTATACATTTAAATTCAGAAAGCAAACGATTGTAGTTACTGTTTTTTGATTGAATATATTTATAAAGAGCAAAAACTGAAGAAATAGTAGCGATGCTACCAATAGAGGCTATTTTTTGCGTTACACTTAAATTACCATACAAATTTTTTAGTTGCTCAACATTAATAGCTTTAGCCTGTGATGCACAGATTAATGAAATTAAAAATAAAGTTTTGTTAAATTTCATAAAATTCCCTATATTTAAAGTCTGATAAAATACCTTATAATCATATTATCATGGTATTTTTATAAAGCAAAAGCTACCACATAGAATTTTTAAACATGTTTATTAATGAGGTTTATAAGGTTATTTTATCCCGATGATTTATTTCGATCTGTAAATAAACCTTTTCAAGTTGTTATTTTATAGTTTTATACTATACTTAAATGAGTAATTATAATTAATGATTATAGGGGTCATTTTATGAGCTATTTTACCAAAATTTCAATATCTATATTATTTTTAACATTATGTACAACAGGAATTGTATATCTTTATCAAAGCGTAAAAAATAAAAATATATATTTAGCAGAATTAGATAAAAAAATTGAAGAAATGGATAATAATTTTGAATCTGCTAGTAACGATAATGCGTCTTTAGAGTTAAAAACTCTTATAAATCTTTTTGATCTTTATCATAAAATAGACAACTTTGAAAAAGATCTAGAAAAATATAATGATAAGGAAGATGGTTTTATACAAATAAATTGCGCTGTTGAAAAACTAAAGATTCAACTTAATATAGTACATAAACTTCTTAAAGGTTTTCTTGAATTTGAAAACGATGAGGTTGTTAAGAATCTAATCTCAGTAATTAAAAATATGGATTGCACATTCAAGAAAATTCTTAATATGGACAAAATATTAAAAATAAAACTTGAGCAAGCTTCTACTCGTAATGAAAAAGCTCAAGCAGCTATTGAATCGCTATCTGATGCATCTCAATACGGTGAAGAAATGAAGGTCAATCATTATGAATTTTTTATTATTGCATCGGAGTTTTTCAATAAATATATTAATATATTAAATGACGAAGAAAGAAATAGTTTTTATAAAATTTTGAATGATCAAGATAAAAAAAGAGTTTACAACAATATTTATGAACTACTAATACATTAACATAGTTATGTAAAAAGTTTATAATCTAATAAAGCATAATAATTAAACAAAGAGAATTCTTTTTATTTATGAAATTTAAAAATTCAATTAGTGTGTTAATTCTATTTTCTTTATGTAACAATCAGATCCATTCAATGGATCTGATCAAAAAAAGTATTAAAAATAATAAAAGGTTTGTTATTTGCGTTGCAATTGGAGGCTTAGCTTTAGTTGCAACTAAATTTATAAATTCAAAAAACAGTACTCCCAAAAATGTTTTTGGTGAACACATAGATAAGATTAAACAGCCATTTACTTATAATGTCGTTTTATTTTTAATTGATTCTGGCAATTTTGGTACAAAGGATTTTCAAAACACGTCAGAAGCAGAACAAATTTGTGATAATCTAAATGATGCTCTAAAATTACAATGTGTATGTAAACAATGGCGAGAAATGTTCTCTGTAGATGTTATAGGTAATCTTTTAAAAAATAAGATAGGCACTATTAAGATCAAAGAAGAAACTGAGGGATTAGCTATAATTGATTATACAATTTTACATCATGCCTTCAGAAATGGATATACCAATGTAGCAAAATGTCTTATAATTTCAGGTTATGATGCCAATGCTAAATGCAAAAGACTAGATTTTAAATGGTACAAAGGCGCAGGACTCTCTACACATTTTATGAAATCTTTAAAAACATTTACTGGTTCTAATCTTGAAAATTATGTTAATAGAAATATAAAAGAATTATCAGAGTTTGAAATATTGCGTATCCAATCAAGAAATCACGAATTTTACGTGAAACCTTTATTTTATGCTGTAATTAATAACCACCCCAAAACTGTTGAAAAATTAATACATTCAACTACCAATATCAATGAACCATTAAATTATGAATTTAGTGTTCATATATGTGCTTATTACCCCAGAGGAAAAAAACCTTTCCTTGTTAAACGCCCAAAAGCTAGAAATAGTTTCATTGATATAACTCTAAAACTTTACTTAAATCTACTTGATATTGCTAAAATTAGGCAATACAGAGAAATTGAAAATATATTAGAAATTCATGGTGGAATTCATGCTTTAAATTATGAAATTTCGCAAGAAGATCGAGACAAGCTTAATAAGTTAAAAGAAGAATGGCGAAATGAAGAAAGAAAGTCTTCTTTAGAGTATGTTTAATATGAAAAATCAAGATGATTGAATAAATTTAATCAATTTCTATTTCAAAAGCTTTTAACAAATCCAGAACTTCAGGAACAGAGAATTTGGCTTTCTTGATTACATTAATTGTAGGGTCAATAAAATAATTTTTTGATTTTCTAAAATCTGATTTTGATAAGTTACATCTATTAAATATTGTTCCTGTAAGATCTGTCTCAGAAAAATTAGCTTCAATTAAATCAACATTGGTAAAATTAACATCTTTTAGCTTTGACCCCACAAATGAAGTTTTATTTAAGGACAATTTTTTAAAATCACAAAATTGTAATATTGTATTATTAAAATTAAAAGATAATAAAGGTTTTTCACATTTAAAAAAGTCTAAACCAACAAGCTTACAATCTTTGAAGGTAACATCTTGGAATTTACAATGGTCCAGGTTGATTAAATTAATGTTGCAATTGATAAATTCACAATCGTAGAAGTTCGCATAAGACCAGTCATTTTTTACAAAATTACACCTTTCAAAAATCATATTTTTTAGTGTATAGTTTTTGAAATCTTTATTAGTGTAATCTTTAGATCTAATTGTTTGATTTTCTAAAAATAATTCGTTCATTTACATTCAGTATAATCTTTTTTCCATTTTATTGTAATATGTTCCGTAGCTGTTTTTAAAGTATATCCAAACCACCGAAACCATAGAATTATATTTTTACCACCACATATTATTCCATTAGGATCTCTTCGGATATTAGAACAAAGTTCTTGAATGTATCCAGATTTTAGACGCCCATTTGGTGGAAATTCTACGCTTCTAATATCGCAGCGGTAAATCCTAAGGAAGCTATTTTGGATGTAAATTACTTTATTAATAAAATAAAAAATCTAATTTCACAAGGACTTTAAACTATGAGTAACAATAATCTACCAAGCAAAAGTGCACAAAGTGTACAAGATGCTTTAAATAAAAAAAGGGATTCAAGTATACAAAATTAATTTTTATCATATTCATCAAGAGCATCATTTAGAATCCGATTTAATTCTGTCGATGGATTAATTTTAACGATACCTGGTTCTGTAGGTGGATTAGAATATGCTTGATTGCTCCAGATTTTTATTTTTCCATCATATGATCCTGATGCAAACGTATTTTCTGATAATGCACACAAGCTGGTAAGACCACTTTCATGGGCCTGAAAAGTTTTTATACATTTGCCGCTTTCTGTATCCCATATTTTTATGGTTTTGTCATAATATCCAGATATAGATACAACTATCTTAGTAGATAATACACATAAATGTTTTGCATCTGTTTCTAATGTTTTTTCACATTCACCTGTTTCTAAATTCCATATTTTAATCTTGCAATCATCATATCCTGAAACAAGTTTATTTTTTGATAGTATACATAATGTATGGATAGAACTATTGTGATCCTTAAGTGTTTTTACGCATTCATTATTATTTAAGTTCCATATTTTTATTGTTCCATCATGTGATGCTGATGCTAATGAATTTTCGGATATGGCACAAAAAGCTGTAATGGAAGATTCATGCTCCGATAAAGTTTGCTCACATTTACCTGTTTTTAGATTAAATATTTTAATTGAATCTTGCTTGTATAAGTAATTATAAGGCTTATTTTCATGGAAGCTAAAAACAAGTTTATCAGAATTTAATATACATAATATACATTTACCAATATCATTAAATTCAAAAGTTCTTTCATGTCTACAATATAGCCAATCCTTTTTTACTAAGTCTAAAAAATCTAAATTCCATATATTTATTGTTTTTTTATGAAATGAATGTCCTGATATTAGAATATTTTTTGAAGGCGAACATAAGGTATCAATTCGATTTCCCAAAAATTTGGTACTTATACAATTGTAAGTTCCTAAATCCCATATTTTTATGTATCCATTATTTGATACTGCTGCTATTTTATTATCATCTAATTTACATAAGGAATCAACGACTTCAAAGCCACCAAGTTCTCTAGCTAATAATTCTTTGCATTCCCATTTATCTTCTATTGGATCATATTCTTGAACTAATCTAGCTAAATCATCAATTAAATGCTGGGAAAGACATTCTTGGCGATATCCGGTGATTTTTTGAACTAATGCAGAAGATAAGTCTTCTTTTTCTTTTGATTCAGACATTGAGTTTATATTAAAAGTCACTACTGAAAGTAATAAAACTATTTTTAGTATATTATTCATATTTGATACCCTTCATTCATTAAAATATTAATAATAAGCTTATATGTAATTATCAATTTGTCAAGAAAAGATCCTCGGTACAAATAGAATATTCGCTTGACTTATATAATACTCATGATATTCTATTATTTAATAATTGTATATTTTTATTAAAAAATAGAACTGAAATAGGGGAACAATGAGATATTTAAAATATTTAGTTTTTTCATTTATAGTAATTTCTTTTTCACAAACTATCAAACCTTTTGGGGCTGATTTGACTGAAGAAGAACAAATTGAGCTTGCAAAGCTAATGAGCTTGGAAGCTGAAAGCAAAAGAATTCAGGAAGAATCTAACAAAACAGAAGAAGACGCAGAGCTTAAAAAAGCTATTCAAATGAGTTTGGAATCTCAAGCTAAAGACAAAAAACATCTTTCTCAAGAAGAGCAAAAAAGGGTTAATGATATGCTTTGGGATGGGGTAAAGGCGAAAAATGCTGCATTGGTTAATAAAGCTTTAACATCTGGAGCAAATTTCAATATCCTAATTCAATCTAATATCCCAATTCACTCTAAAATAACACCTTTAATATATTCTTCGAGTGTAGGCTATGAAGATATTATAAAAACATTATTAGATGCTGGAGCAGATCCTAATATTAGAGATGATTATGGGAGAACATCTTTAATGTATGCTTCATTGTCTGGTTATGAAAGTGCAGTAAGGATGTTATTAGAAAACGGCGCTAATCCTAATATTATTGATGATGGTGGTGAAACTGCAGCAGATAAAGCTAAGAAAAACGGCTATAAAGCAATTGAACAAATATTAAGGGAAGCCCAAAGACAAGCAGTTAAAAAAGAAATTATTAAAAATACACCTTTGATTCCAGAATTTGCTGAAATAATTTCTGAATACGCTGAATGCCTCAAGCCTGAAAACTCAAAACGTAAGGAAATAAAATGAAAGTTGTTAAAATATTGTATTTAGGGGTATTTTTTAGTTGCATATTATCTAATGCTGCAGAGTTAGAAGTAAAAGAAACAAATGAGCTTGATAGGCTTGAGAATTTTGTTCTATCATTTAATAAACAATTACATATTAATAAGCAGTTATTTAATGCTATTTCAAAAGGTTCTTTAGATGATGTTAAAAAATCTTTGGAAAATGGTGCTAGCCTAACATCAATAAATTTATTAAAAGAATACAATACTCCTCTTTTTGCTGCTATTTATGCACCTATAACTGTCAATAAAATTCTGATAATTGAATTGCTGCTGAAAAAAGGTGCAAATCCAAATGACTCAGATGTAAAAGGTAAGACACCATTAAGTGCAGCATTGACTTTAAATGAAATTGTAAGAGAAGAGAGTAATCAAATTCCAGCTATAGTAAAACTTTTATTAGATTTTGGTGCTGATGTAAATAAACCTTCTGGTGATGGATACACCCCTATTATGGAAGCTAGAAATAGAAGTACGCCTGATTTAATCAATTTATTGATCAAAAATGGAGCTGACGTTAATGCTTATGAGGAAGAGGATGCTTCTACTGCTTTAATTCAAGCAGCAGAAAGAGCCGATAATGTAGCAGTAAGAGCTTTGTTATCTGCAGGTGCTGATATAAATCATAGGGATAATGAAGGAGAAACTGCGTATGAAGTTGCAGATAGACTTTGCAATGCCGAAACTGCTGAAATTATAAAAAGTTGGTCAGAGTTTATGCAAAAAGGGATAGAAAAAGAACTTTTTGAAATGGGCTATTCAGTTAATGATCTAAATAAAATTATTTCAAGCTATCTGTTTAATCTTTAAAAAAGTAAATCTAAATAAGTGTATTTCTTAAACCACTCTAAAACCGGAACTTTTTACTTTGCCCTATACCTGTAATTTATCACTTTGCCATGACACTTTGTCACCAGAATATTGACTTTTATATTTGTAATTATATATAATTTATTTAGTAAGAATATATAAAAAAAAGGAGGTAGAGATGAAAAAGTTATTATTTATAATTTTTGTACTTTTTAATATAGGATTGAAAGGATCAGAAAACACAATTACTATACAAAATAAAACTAATGATCCCATAGAGGTAATTGATGCAGCTTTTTTACCAAAGAATTATTTCGGACCAAGTTCAAATGATTCAATATTTAATATACCAAACTATGAACCACCCAAGAATACAATTAAATCACTTAATGGGACTTCTAGTCGATTCGACAACATTCCCTATTGGGATACAATACATATGATGCAAGTTCTGCACGATCATATTCTTGATACAATAGATGCAAATAGTACAAAAAAATTAGAAATATCTAAAGATCAAAAAATATTGTTCGGACCAAAATCTACAGAATCAGTATCATCTCTTCTTGGCAAAGTAGAAGCAGGTAAAACTTATATTCTAAGTTACACAAAAAAAATACATGGAATATTTACATTAAAAATAGAAATTTCATAAAACTATACTAACCTGCAAACATATATTAAGATCCATACTCTTCAGCACAGTACCAAAAGGACTGCTTTGTAAATTCTAATTGACATTTATATAAAACGCTATAAGCTTAAAAATATAGTGAATAGTTATTTAAATATACTTAATAATAGGGTGTCTCAATGGAGATCAAAATAATAAAGGTTTTTACAATCTTTCTAGTTTTAGCTTTTTTCAATAATATAAGCAGTATGGGGCCTGGTATTTCTCCTAATCAGCTTTTGATTGATAGTGCTGCGACTGGTGATCTTGAAGGCGTTAAAAATGCTTTGGAGCAAGGTGCAGATGTATATTATCAAGGTGGCAAATATAGAGAGAGTCGTTTCGATGACTTACCGGCAATTTTTTATGCTTGTGAAAGAGGACATTTAAATATTGTTGAATTTTTGGTTAAATCAGGCTTTGATCCTAACTTTGTTGAAGCTAGAAACTATACCCTTCTGGACTTTGCAATATGGAACAAACATACTAAAATCTTTGAATATTTAATTAAGAAAAACTTAACTAATCGTACAAGAATAGTTAGCTATTTTAGTTTTTATGGATCTTATATTCCTCAGCTTGCAGTTTGGCATGGAGTAACTCCTTCTCGTTTAAGATACGAAAAAAACATTAGAGTAGTTATTCAAGATTTTGATCTAAAATTGAAAAAATGGTTATCTGAAAGAGATAGACAAATCAAAGAACTTTCAACTGTTGGGCGTGATAGTGAAGAAGGGTTACGCATAATAGAATCTTTGGAAAGTATCAAAAGTACTATATTAAGTATTTTAGATACCCAAGCTATTTTAAAAAAATTTGCATTAAGGCTTGCAAATCTTGAAAATAAAAGCTTTAAGGACATTGTTAAAAAAGCTAATCAGGTTAAAAAGAATAAGCTTAAAAACAAAATTAATGGATTAGGTATTTTACCTCATGTTATTGAAGATATGGTTGTTCAATATTCTTTATATCCAGAAAATTTTGAAGATTTCTTTAAGTTGTCAGATTATGAGCTTGATGATCTAGTCAAAACCTACTCAGAGGAATTTGAAAAAAAAGAACGTGCTGAATCTTGTTTAATTATGTAATAAGTTTCAAGTTTAAACTTTATATCAAATATTTCTTAAACCAATCTAAGGCTAAATTAGCTGCTTGTTCTAAGGTTCCAGGTTCTTCAAATAAATGGGTTGCTTTTGGAACAATGGCGATTTCTTTTGTACACTTTAGTTTTGAATAAGCAATTTCATTTAATTTTAAAACTATTTTTATTTTATACAAAAATATTTATATTTTTTAATATTAAAAAATAAGGGATATAATTTTATGTCTTATAAACCTGAAGTAATTGAAAATATTAAAAAATCTGCAGTTATTTTAGATGAAAAAGCTTATGATATTTTATTAGAAAAAATTGGGGATGCACAAGTAGTACTTTTAGGCGAAGCGACCCATGGGACACATGAATTTTATGAAATTCGAGCTGAGATTACAAAAAAATTAATTTTACAAAAAGATTTTAATGCTATAGCAATAGAGGGTGATTGGCCAGATGCTTATAATATAAATAATTATATACATCAAAAGAAATACAAAAATGCTCAGGAAGCTTTAGCTTCATTTGATAGATTTCCAACATGGATGTGGAGAAATGTTTCTATATTAAAATTAGTTGAGTGGCTAAAAAATCATAATACAAAATCTAATGACCAAGTTGGCTTTTATGGACTTGATTTATATAGTTTATATAGATCAATAGATGCCGTAATTTTACATCTGGAAAAAATTGATCCAAAACTAGCACAAGAAGCTAGATATAAATATGCATGTCTAGAGCAATATCGTTATGATCCACAGGTATATGGATATTCAGTTTTTACAAAACTATCTGAATCATGTGAAAATGAGGTAATTGAAGTATTAAAGAAGCTTGAAGAACTTGAATGGAGATTTATAAAAGAGAAAAGGGAACAAGTAGATGAAGCTTTTTATATAACTCAAAATGGTAGAGTTGTTAAAAATTCTGAAAGCTATTATCGTTATCTTTTTGTAAGTGAAATAAAAAATTGGAATCTCAGAGATTCCCATATGATGGAAACATTAGAAGAACTTATTAATTACTATAAAAAAAATGGTATTTCAAAGCCAAAAATTATAGTTTGGGCCCACAATTCACATATTGGAAATTCTAAGTTTACGCAAATGAGTAGTACAGGTGAATATAATATTGGCGAGCTTGTAAAAAATAAATTTGGCAACAATTCTTATAGCTTAGGATTTACAACTTATAATGGAACTGTTTCTGCTGCATCAGATTGGCATAGACCAGTAGAACGTAAAATAATTAGAAATGCTTTATCAAATAGTTATGAGGAACTTTTTCATCAAGTTGAAATTCCACAATTTTTGTTAACACTTGAGGATAAGAATTTAGTTCCAAATGAATTGCTTGAAAGAGCCATTGGGGTTGTGTATGCTCCTCAAACTGAAAGATTAAGCCATTACTTTTATGCATCTTTGGCAAATCAATTTGATGCAATAATCCATTGTGATAAAACTACTGCATTAGAGCCATTGGAAAAAAGTTCTGCTTGGATAGAAGGCGAGACTCCTGAAACTTACCCTTCAGGATTATGAGATATTACATTTTCAATAAACTTGCTGATATCTACTATTTTAATTTTTCCTTGAGATTTTCGATTAAGAGTATTAGTAACATAAATATTTTTTAATGTGCTATCTTCGAGTCTTTCATATGATCCGCTTGCAAATACCCCATGTGTTGCTGCAGCAGAAACATCTAATGCCCCTAATCTTTTAAGTTCATTACAAGCTTCAATAAGGGTACGGCCGGTCGATATCATATCATCAATTAATAAAATCTTTTTACCTGCAACATTACCCTCTATAGATTCAATTTTAGCAACATCTTTTTCAGGACGTATTTTATGTAAAAAAATTATCTCTTTATGACATTCATTTGCAACTTTTTGAGCAAATTCAACTGCGCCTTTATCTGGAGCAGCAACTGCATCATAATTCTTTGCTACTTGGCAGAAAAAATCAAAATCTATAACATTTGTAACTTTCATAAATTTTTGTAAAACATCAAATGCATGAGCATGAACAATAATAGTTTTATTGAGTTTAAAGTTTTTTAGGATATTACAAATAAATTGCGCGCTATGTGATTCATCATGTTGTGCTATAGCTTGTCTTGCATAACCAAAATATAAAAATAATAGATTAATTTTTTTTGTACCTAAATATGTCAAAGTATCTAATAAAAAAAATAGTTCAAGAAGATTCTCAGCTGGTGGTTCAGTTGAAGCTATGACCCAAACATCTTTTCCTTTAACATTTTCATTTATTTTTATAAATAGTTCACCGTCACTAAATTGCTCAATTCTGTAATCTGGTTTTGGCAAGTTTATTTTATCAGTAATATGATTGGCTGATTTAGTTGAAAAGATAATCATGAGTTTGCCTCACGTAATAATCTAATTGCTTCATCATCTTCAACTTGAGTAAAATTATTATAAAATTGTCCAACACTTTGAAAATTTTCAGGAGTCATAAGACAAACTACTTCATCGGCATTATATTCTATTTTTTCTAAAGCTTCTTTGGATGAAACTGGTAATGCTACTACAATTTTTTTTGGTTTATAACCTTTAATTAAAGATAGAGTTAGAAGCATAGTATTTCCGGTAGCAACGCCATCATCAACTACAATAACAGTTTTATTATAAAGATCTAAGGGAGCCATTCCTTTTCTGTATTTTTCATTGCGATCTTTAAGTGTTTTACGTATAGAAACAATTTGATCTGCTATATAATCATGAAAATGTGGATTATCTTTAAAATTTGAATTCAAAACAACTTGCTGATCTGTAACTGCACCAATTGCATATTCAGGGTTTAAGGGAAATCCTATTTTTTTTGAAAGAATTATATCTAATGGAATATTCAAACCTTTTGCAAGCACATAACCAAGTTCAAGTGCCCCTCTTGGAATTGCAAGAATAATTGCATTGGGATCAGATTTATAATTTTGTAAATTTGAAAGTAACTTTTCAGCTGCATCATAGCGATCTTTAAACATCATTTTTTTGTATCCTTTTTTTATACAATTTAATAAATCACTATTTTAATAATCAATAAAACTTGTAAATTGTTATATTTTGTGACATTTTGTTTTTGGTTGTTATAGTTAAGTTTTTTGAGACTATGTTGAAAAATAAAATTCTGTTTTTTTTGTTTATAGCTTTTGAATTAAGATCTGTAGATATGTATTTTTGTACAGCGTCTGATACAAAATTTTTTATATTTCTGACTAATTTAATTGGAAGTATTCATAATACCAACTTTGATAATTTAAAAGAAATTGCAGTATTTGATTTGGGTTTATCACAAAATCAAGTTTTACAACTTAACAGTATGCAAAAGGTGAAAGTTTACCAAGTTGAAAAAGTTCATCCTGATATTATTAAACAGTTTAAAACTACACCTTTGGGTAAACTTGTTCCTGGTTGGTATGCTTGGAAGCCTGTTGTAATAAAACAGGCTCTTGAGATGTTTCCATATGTTTTATATTTAGATGCAGGATTTTCTGTTTTAAAACCACTTGATGATTTGTTTACGCATGTTAAACAAAATGGATATTTTCTTGTTACCAATGGAGAAGAATATATTGATGGACGATATAATCATGGTGTTTGGTGGCAGACTACTCAATATTTAAAAGATAAATTTGAATTAGATAAACCAGATAAAAGTTGGATATTATCTCAAGATTCTTTGATGGCCGGTTTTGGGGGATATTCTAGAAAAGCTCTTGATAATTTAGTTTCACATTGGTATGAAATGGCTAAAGATTTAAGAAATTTTGCAGATGATGGAACGACTCCAGAGGGTTTTGGAACGGCAAGACATGATCAAGCTGTTCTTAGTTTGTTGTGTTACACTAAAAATATATCTGCTCATAAACTAGATCAAACTCAAAATACGCCAATCATTTTAAACGTCTATAATATAAAAATTCCATTTTATTTAACATGTTTTGGTAAATACCTTAATAAAAAGACTCATGTGTTTCATACAAGATATTATCAAAATGAAAATGGTTTTTTTTGCAAATCTATAAGGTATAAAAATGTTTAAAAAAATTATCTTTATTATTATTATAATTTTTTCAAATTCTATTTTAAAATTGTCATCTGTAGATATGTATTTTTGTACTGCAGCAGATTCAAAATATTTTGATTATCTTGTGAATTTGATAGGAAGTATTCATAAAAATAATTTTGATAATCTAAAAGAAATTGCTGTTTTTGATATAGGTATGAATAAAGGAGAGTTGGATCATTTAAGTAAAATTCAAAAACTTAAAATATATCAAGTGAATTTAGTTCACCCTGATATTCTAAAACCTTTTAAAACTTTAAATGAAGGTAAAATGGTGCCTGGTTGGTATGCTTGGAAACCGGTTATAATTAAACAAGCTTTAGATATGTTTCCACAAGTGTTGTGGATAGATTCAGGTTCTGTTGTATTAAAGCCTTTAGATGATTTATTTAAACATATTAAACAAAATAATTATTTTCTTTGTACAATAGGTAATGCAACTGAAAATGGTAGATACAGAAATCCTGTAGAGTGGCAAACAACACAATATCTGAGAAAAAAATTTCAAATCGATACACCCGACAAAAATTGGATTTTACAGCAAGAACCTATAAACGCTTCATTTATAGGAGTATCAAAAGAAGCGCTTGCTGATTTAGTATTGCCTCTTTATGAGTTTGCAAAAGATTTAAGAAATTTTGAGGACGATGGGACTACGCCTGGTGGATTCGGTACATCTAGACACGATCAGTCAATTTTAGCTTTACATGTTTATACTAAAGGATTGAGGTTTTTAAAACAGGATTATACTCAAAACAATCCTATGCTTTTGAAAGTCGATAATCAAGAAGTTCCATTTTATATTACCTGGGACAGTGAAAGTGTTTCAGATAAAACCCACATTTTTCATTCGAGATTTGATCTGAGATATACTACTCAATATAAACAGTTTGTGAGATATAAGAATGTCTAAGCTAAAACTTATATTTTTGTTATTATTAATATTTTCAAAAATAAATTGTTTAAAAATAGATAGAGTAATTCTAGCTACTGATAATAATCCAAATTATATCCAGTTTTGGCCCATAGTTTCAAAAGCATGGAAAAATATTGTTGGAGTTAAGCCAACTTTAGCTTTAATAGCAGACAAGTCTGTAAAAGTTGATGAAACATTAGGTGATGTAATTCGTTTTGAACCTATTCCTGGAGTTTCCACCGCATTATATGCACAGTGTATACGTCTTTTACTTCCAGCATATTTTGAGGAAGATGGTTGTATTTTGTCTGATATTGATATGGTTCCATTAAATAAAAATTATTTTTTGGATTCAGTAAAAAATGTTTCAGATAATTGTTTTATAACCTATAGACAATGGACAATCGAAACAGCAGGTAATGAAGAAGTTAAATTTCCAATGTGTTATAATGCAGCTAAGGGAAAAGTTTTTAAAGAAGTTTTTAAGATTTCCGATCCAAAAGAGATACCAAAAATAATAAAATCTTGGAGTGCATTGAATCTTGGTTGGAATACAGATGAGATAATTTTATGTAAATCTTTATTTGAATGGAAAGATTATACTACTAGATGTGTCAATTTAGGCCATTCTGTTACAGATAGAATAGACAGAATAGGATGGGGTTATAATTCTGATTTATTAAAAAAGGGTAATTATGTAGATATGCACTGCCCTAGGCCATATACTAAATATAAAAGCTTTATAGACAAAGTTTTAAGTCATATTGGATTAGAAAATCAAATTAATAAAAAACATAAATTTGTTATAGTTACTACATCTTTTAATAATGAAAAGTGGTATCTGAAAAATTTGGATTCTATTTTTGGCCAGAATTATACCAATTATAGAGTTATATATATAAATGATATTTCTACGGATAAAACTGGAAAATTGGTTCAGGAATACATAAGAACAAGATGTTTAGAGTCAAAATGTGCTTATATAGAAAATCAAGAAAAAAAATATCAGGTTCGAAATTTATATGATGCTATTCACATGTGTCAAGATGATGAAATAATTGTTACAGTAGATGGTGACGACTGGTTGCCTGATGATAACGTTTTAACAAAGTTAAATAAAATATATAACGAAAATGATATTTGGATGACCTATGGCCAATATCAAAATTCACAGGGTAAAATTGGAGGAGCTTCCCCATACTCTGATTATGTAATACAAACAAGATCATTTAGAAAAGATGATTGGCGAGCTACTCATTTAAGGACATTTAAAGCTTTTCTTTTTAAAAAAATAAAAAAAGAAGATTTGATGTACGAAGAAAAATTCTTAGATATGGCTGGAGATTTAGCTTTTATGATTCCTATGTTAGAAATGGCCGGTAATAGATCAATGTTTATTCCGGAAGTTTTATATGTTTATAACATAGATAATCCATTAATGGAAAACAAAGTTAATGTAGCAAGACAGAATCTTTTAGCTGATATTACAAGAAATAGAAAACAGTATTCTGTTTTAAGTTTGAATAATTGAGGAGAAGGAAATGAAGAAAATATTAATTTTTCTTATTGCTATATTTAGTACAGGTTTAATCTCTAGCAAATCAATTTTGTTTTATTCAGCAAATTGGGGTGATATATTTTCAGATAATATCTCTTATTTTGATGGGTGTCCCATAAGCTCAAATAGAGATGAATGTAAGAAATTTCTATTTAATTTAAGAGCTACGTGTAATTACTTAGGTTATGAAGTTAAGCAGGTATTTGATTTAAATAATATTAATAATTCTAATTTTGACTACCTTGTATGCTTTGATCTAAGACCGGAATATATGAACCAATTACCTAAATTCTCAAAAGAAAAGTTAATCGCATATTTATGGGAACCACCTACAACTTTATTGCATAATTATAATAAATCATATCATGAATTATTTTGCAGGATTTTCACTTGGCATGATGATTTAGTTGATAATAAAAAGTATATAAAGTTTTTTTATCCTGTACTTAATTCATTAGATGTTGAAAAAAATATAAATTTTAAAGATAAAAAATTATGTACTCTTATTGGGTCAGATAAATCATCGTCTGATCCTAACGAGCTTTATTCTGAAAGAAGAAGAGTAATAGATTTTTTTGAAAAATTAAATAATAATGATTTTGATTTTTATGGCATGTCCTGGGATAAAACAAAGTATAGAAATTATAAGGGACCAATTAGTACCAAGATTGATTATTTAAAAAAATATAAGTTTTGTATAGCTTATGAAAACGAAAATGGCACTAAGGGTTGGGTAACAGAAAAACTATTTGATTGTTTTAATGCTGGTTGTGTACCAGTTTATTGGGGAGCGCCAAATATTGGCCAATATGTTCCTAGTAATTGTTATATTGATAGAAAAAAATTTAGAAACACAGAAGAACTTTATCAATTTATTAAAAATATTACCGAAGATGAGTATAACGAATATATTAAAAATATTTCTAATTTTATAGTAACTAGTAGTTCTTTTAAATATTCATGGGAAAATTTTGTTGATATTTTCTGCAAAAATCTTTTACCTGAATATGATAGAGAACTAGTATTTTCAGGACAAAAACTTGAACTTCTAAAGAGAATAGATAATTAATGTTAAAAATAAATAGATACTTAATTTTATTTATTTTTAGCGTTAAAATTTTTGCTGAAAATAAGGTCGATCTTATAGTATTTTCATATAATAGGCCAATGCAATTGTATGCATTTCTTGAGTCTGTGCAAAAATTTGTAACCAATTTGTCTCAAATTAAAGTAGTCCATAGAATGGATGATAAATATGTTTCAGCTTATCAAGAAGTTCAAGAGCATTTTAAATGGGTAGAATTTTATAGACATCAAGATTCTACTGATTTTAAATATGTTACTTTAAAAAATATTTTTGAAACTTTTAATGATTACGTTCTTTTTGCTGTAGATGATATCATAGTAACAGATTTTATTGATATAGATAAATGTGTAAATGCTTTAGTAGAATCTGAAGCTTACTGTTTTTTGTTACGGTTAGGTTCAAACATAAAAACTTCTTATATGATTGGCAAAGATAATTCTGCACCAAAAAATAATATCTTTAAAAATAATATTTATATTTATGAATTCAAAAATGGCGTAGGAGAATGGAATTACCCAAATAATCTTGATATGACTCTTTACAAAAAAAGTGATATTAAATCTGATATTTTTAGTCTTAATATGACTCGTCCAGGGAACTTTGAAGGCGATTGGGCTCTTATTCCTAAATTAGATAAAAAAGGATTATTTTTTGAACATTCAAAAATAGTTAATATACCAATGAATCTTGCTCAGGAAACGGGCAATAAAAACATGCGGCTTTACTCTACAGGTGAATTACTTAATAAATTTAATGAAGGTTATAAGATAGACATAAATGAGTTTTATAAAATAAATAATGATTCACCACATATGGCATATGTTCCTAAATTTATAAAAAGATAAATCATGTATAGAAAAAAATTATTTTTAAGTTTTATATTTTTATGCACCTTTAATATCTATTGTTTAAAAATAAACAGAGTAATTTTGTCTACAGATAATAATCCGGTATATATGGAGTTTTGGCCAATAGTATCTAAATTGTGGAAAGATGTTATTGGAGTACAGCCTACATTAGCCTTTATTGCGGATAAATCAGTAAAAATAGATGAATCATTAGGTGATGTTATAAGATTTGAACCAATTCCAGGTATTTCAACTGCAACATATGCCCAATGTATTAGATTATTGCTACCTGCTTATTTTGAAGATGAAGTTTGTATAACTTCAGATATTGATATGTTACCAGTTAATAAAGATTATTTTGTTAATTCTATTAAAGGAATACCTGACGATTGTTTTGTAAATTATAAGAATGGTTATTATGAAAGAGATGGTTCTTTTTTGCAATATCCAATATGTTATAATGTTGCTAAGGGTAAAATTTTTAAAGAAATTTTTAAAATTGCTAGCATACAAGATATACCTTTAATTATCAAACAATGGGTAAGTAAAGGTTATGGTTGGAATACTGACGAAAGAATACTTTATAAGAGTTTGCATGAATGGTGTTATTTTAAATCAAGATTTATAAGATTGGGACATCTGGATAAAGATAGAATAGATAGGTTTAGATATAGGGATCCTAAAGACGGAGAATGGTTTTTTCAATATGATGACAAATTATTACAGAATAATTTTTACGTAGATGCCCATTGCCCAAGACCTTACCATAAATACAAAAATGAAATTGATAATTTGGTTAATAAGTTAATTTTTAAATCTGAACTAGAAAAGCGAAATGAATTTGTGATTATTGTACCTTCTTATAACAACGAAAAATGGTGCATAAAAAATTTAGAGTCCATTTTTAATCAGGGTTATTTAAATTATCAAGTAATATATATAAATGATTGTTCTACTGATAATACAGGCAAACTTGTACAAGAATATTTGAAATCAAAAAATTTAGAAAATAAATGTTGGTATATAGAAAATTTCGAACGTAAAGGAGCTCTTGCAAATATATATCAATATGTTCATGCGTGTAAGAATAATCAGATAATTGTCCTACTTGATGGTGATGATTGGTTTGTTCATGAAAGCGTTCTGTCGATCCTAGATAAAGCTTATAAAAGTTCTGATATTTGGTTAACATATGGTCAATATATTGATACTAATTGTGTATTGGGCTGCGGAACTCTTTATCCAGAAAATATTATTAAAGAAAGATCTTACAGAGAAAATGAATGGCGAGCATCCCATTTGAGAACCTTCAGGGCTTTTTTATTTAAACATATTTGTAAAGAAGATTTATTATATGAAGGTAAGTTTTTCGATATGGCATGGGATTTGGCTTTTATGTTTCCTATGCTTGAAATGGCCGGCAAAAGATTTTGTTGTATAGATCAAATTTTATATGTTTATAATTTAGATAATCCGATTAGTGATGCTAAGAAAGATAAAGATAGACAAGGTTTTTTAGATCGATACATTAGAAAAATGGCTAAATATGATATGTTAGATTAGATTAAATTTATATTTTATATCTACAATCATCTTGATATTTACTTATTAAATTTTTCCAATAATCAAAATGTAGCTTTTCTAATTTATATGTCTTATTTTTTATTTCTTTATATTTTTCTTGAAGAAAATTTTCAGTAATGTCAGCCCAATCATTAATAATTAAAACAGGTAAATTTTCAAAGAGTTGGTCAATTGAAGAGGTTTTAATTATTGGTATAGCGCCTAAATATAAAGCTTCCCAAGTTCTATGGCAATCCAACCCATTCCCTTGTGGACTTAAAATAAATTTAGAGTTACATACATCTATTAGATAATCTAAGTAATCTTTTTTGGAATTTACTGTATAACAAAAGTTCTGGTTTTTAAAATACTCTAGAATTGGCTTGCGAATTTTAGGATTAGTGTCAATATTGAAATTTGAGTATAGAAAACATGTTCGTTCTTTTTTGTCTAAATTTTTTGAATATAGATTACTGATAAGAATATCGTAATGTCTTCCCCAATGTTTGTTTTCTAAACCTATTGGTATAGGAATTAATTTTGGATGATTTGATAGGTTGCAATTTTGTCCAAACCATGCAAAAATTTTTTTATCTTCAATATAATCGTGAAATTTTCCAGGGACACTAATATCCTCATTATGGGTTACTAGGATATATTTATGTTGAATTAATGGATGCATGTATTTAAAAAAAGGTTCTAAAAAATTGCTGTTTACAAAAACAGAATCACCAAGCTTTACGGTTTCAGGCTTAAAGTCAAAATCTGTTTCATCAAAAATATGATCAGAAAATTTTCTAAAAGTATCTCCGGCAATAAAAGGGTACATGCCTGGTCTTTTAGAATGTACCAAAGGCACATTACATGAAGCTAAATAGTTGACAAAAGATTGATCAAATTCTCTCGCTTTCCAAGCATTTAAATAAAAGCTTGTGATTAAAAATAGAAATATAAATTTTATTTTCATAATAGTTTATTTTTTTGGGTCAAACCACCAAAAAGTGCTAACTACATGTATATTTTGGTTTAAGTCTTTGGCCATTTTTTCTACGGCTGTTCTTACGCTTGGCCACATCCAATCATCTCCACTTAAAATACCCCCCGGTTTAAGTTTTTTGTACCAGTTTGAAATATCATCGCATACATCCTCATATTTATGTGAAGCGTCTAGATAAATAAAATCAGGAAATAAATTTAATGACTTTACAGCTTCTATACTACTCATTCTTATTGGAACAATCTTTTCTGCCAATCCTAGTTGACGCATGTTAGATAAAAATAGTGCATATAAATTTGGCAAATATTTTGAATAAACTGGATCATCTTTATGTTCTGGTGACCCGTTCCAAGTATCGATAGCATAAAGGATGCAATTGTTGGGCATATTTTGTGCTATAAATGATGTAGATAACCCCATCCAAGATCCAACTTCTACTATAGTTTTGGGGTTAATTTGATTCATTATATTTTTTATAGGCTCTCTGCTATATTCAGAAAACCAACCGTCTAAATTTAAAGGTAATAACTTGATCCATCTGTAGGGTTCCGGGTAATCGCCATTATTTGCGCTAATATTAAAAAATGCAAAAAATGTTAAAATTAAAAATATCATTTTTTATTCTCTTGATTTTTTATGTACCAATCAATAGTTTTCTTTAATCCTTCATCTAAGTTAATTTGTGCTTTCCAGCCAAGATTGTTTATTTTGGAAACATCTAATAGCTTTCTTTTCATACCATCAGGTTTGGTTGTATCAAAAATAATTTCTCCTTTAAAACCTACAAGATTTTTGATTTTATATGCTAAATCTTTAATAGAAATGTCTTCCCCTCTGCCTACATTAATAATTTCATTGTCCTGATAGTTTTGCATTAAAAATAAACATGCATCGGCTAGATCCTCAGCACCTAAGAATTCTCTGTATGCGCTTCCAGTTCCCCATACCGTAACAGACTCAAGATTATTGTTTTTTGCATTTACAAACTTATTTATTAAAGCAGAAAGCACATGACAATTATTTATATCAAAGTTATCGCCAGGTCCATATATATTAGTTGGCATACAGGCTATAAATTTTGTACCATGTTGTTTATTGTAAGCTTCACATAATTTTAATCCTGCAATTTTTGCTATTGAGTAAAATTCATTAGTTGGTTCTAAAGGCCCGCTTAATAAATAACTTTCTTTAATTGGCTCAGTATAATTTTTAGGATAAATACATGATGAACCTAAAAATAATAGTTTTTTTACTTTGTGTTTATATGCAGCATGTATAATATTTGTGGATATCATTAAATTGTCATAAATGAAATCTGCAGGTTTTTCTATATTTGCTTTTATTCCGCCAACTTTTGCAGCAGCTAAAAAAACATATTCTGGTTTTTCTGATTCAAAAAATCTTTCGACCATTTCTTGATTTCTTAAGTCTAGTTGGTTCGATGTGTAGGTTATAATGTTTTTAAATCCATTATCTAATAATTTTTTTACTATTGTAGATCCTACTAAGCCTGTATGTCCGGCAACATATATCTTGGAGTTTTTGTTAAATTCGTTAGAAAATATAATATTGGTTCTTAAGATAAAAATAATTAACCATGATATTTTGTTCATTATTTCCTTTCAAAATAATTATCTATTGTTTGTATTATAAGATCCAGATCTTGTATAGTTAAATCTTGATGACAACCTACATAAAATCCATTATCATTTATCCATTTTGCAACAGGATAATCCTCTTCTTTGATATTAAACATTTTCTTGTAAATTGGTTGGTTAATTAGTGGAAGCATATTGCGTGTTTCTATACCATTATCTTCAAGATAATGAACCAAATTTTTTTTTGGTTCATTAAATAAAACTATAGGAAACATCATAAAAGCATGTGTACATTCTGGCCTTATTTTTGGTAATTGAAATTGTGCTTGCCATTTTTTAAGACCATTTGTTAAGTATTGGGCATTAAATTGTCTTTTGTTTATCATTGGTTGCCAATCTTCCAGTTGGGCCAAACCTAGGGCTCCTTCCATTTCTGTTATTCTAAAGCTGTGACCTATACTAATAAAAGAAAATCTTTTTTCTATTATTTCTTTGAATTCAACTCCTCTTTTTTTATTATCATCCATTCCTATATATATGGAGTCTCTTCCATGATTTAAAAGAGATCGCATGGCTATTGCATACTCTTTATTGTTGGTTATAGATAATCCTCCTACTCCTGTGGTTAAAAGATGTGCCACATATGTTGAAAAGCAGCCAATATCTCCTAAAGTTCCTACAGGTCTATTTTTGTAGGTAACAAACATTGTTTCACATGAATCTTCAATAATTTTTAGATTATATTTATTTGATATTTCTATTATCGGATCCATATCACAAGATAATCCAAATAGATGGACTGGAATGATTGCACGAGTTCTAGAATTTATTTTTTGCTCGATTAACTCAGGATCTATCCCATAATATTCCTTTTCAACATCTACAAATACAGGTTTCATTCTACAATGTATTACTATATTTGATGTTGCAACAAATGTTATGGCTGGTACTAACACTTCATCATCGTCTTGCCAATTGTGAATCTCTTTCATAGCTTGTAAAGCAATTTGTAGTGAGCTTGTTCCACTGTTACTAGTTAAACCGAACTGCGCTCCATGTATTGCTGCAAAATCTCTTTCAAATTTTTGTAAAAATGGTCCATAGGATAATCTATTAGAATCTAGAACTTGATTTACATATTCTTTAGCTTTTTTACTTATTTTTAAAGTGCCAACAGAGACTTTTATTTCTTCAGCTGAAATAAAGGTTGGTAAACACATACTGATAATTATATACGTTATAATTTTGTACACACTTCTACCTTTTTATTAAAAATAAAACTTTGAGTTTAATAATACATTATCTATAAAAAATCAATTTTCAATAAATTTGATATTGATAGTTTAAAAAATCTTTTGTAATTTGATTTTGATTATAATTTTTAAAAGGATTGAATGAATAATGAATCGTAAAATAATATTAATGGGTTTTTTGATTATCTTTGAAATAGTATCCCAAAATAGACCGGTAATTTTAACCTCATGTAATTCGCCTTTATTGGGAAACAGATTATTTAATTATTGTTTTGCTAAAATAATTGCTGAAAAATTTAATTGTGATCTAGTAGCAGAACCTATATTGGGCTTTAATATTGATTGTCCTAAAAAACCTTTTAACTCTTCTTTTTCAGTGCAATATATACAAGATCAAGATGCAAAGCCATACCTTAACATCCCATTTAAAAATATTTTAAATAATCAATATCCTATGAATTTTCAGATTCATGGCTATTTTCAAAGATATGAATATTTACAGCCTTATAAAGATCTTATAAAAAATAGTTGGTTAAAATTAAACGAACCAATTGAGCTACATGATAATAAAGATGATGTAGTTGTTCATGTACGTTTAAGAGATGGTATGTTTGAATTGCCTTTTGAGTATTATAAAAAATCTCTAAGTTTAATAAAATATAATAAATTATTTATTTGCACTGATAATCCAGATCATGAATTCATTAAAAATTTTGATCCATATAATCCTATTATAATTAGACACAAAGATATATTTGATCCAAATGCTACTCTTGGTGATTTCAGATTTATTATGTCATTTAATAAAATTATTTGTTCACAAAGTACTTTTTGTTGGTGGGCTGCATTTTTATCTAATGCCACAGAAATTTATGCACCTAGACCCAATAAAGGTTTGATGAGTTGGCCTCAAATTCAACTTGAAGTCACAGATGAATCTAGATATATATATGTAGAGTGTAATTGGTAATAGATTATATTTTTATGAATATTAAGAAAGTCTTTTTCACGATTATATTTTTATTTTATCTCAATACAAAATCTAAAAATTATCCAGACTTTAATTCTGCTCATGTATTTTTTAGAAATTCTTCACAAAACTTAGATTTATTTAGAGATATTTATAGAAAAAATAATCTAAATGTATTAAAGCCTAAGACTCAAGCAATTATACCATTAAAAATTCATCAAATTTGGATAGGGCCAAAGCCATTGCCAGAAAAATTTAAATGGATGATAAAAAGTTGGCAAGAAAAGCACCCAAATTGGGAATATAAATTATGGACCAATGAAGATTTAAAATATTTTAAATTAATTAATCAAGAAGCTTTTGATAAAGCACAAAATTGGGGGGCCAAATCTGATATATTTAGACTTGAAATATTAAAGAAGTTTGGTGGAGTATATGTTGATATTGATTTTGAGTGTTTAAAATCGCTAGATATTTTGCATCATACCTATAAGTTTTATTGTGGAGTTATAATTGGTGACGATGTTCTTGCAAATGGAATTATGGGTTGCATATCAGAGCACCCAATTATAAATGAGTATATTAGTCGAATAAAAATTTCTTCAAATTTCAGTGCATTAAATTGGCATGATGGTACAGATATTTTGAAAACAACTGGTCCATATATGTTTACCGATGTTTTTTTAAAATATATAAATATTGAGTCAAATCAAGAAAGAATTATAGCTTTACCTTCATCTTATTTTTTTCCTTTTCCTGCAACGTCAAGAGAAGAATTTTGGTTAAATAAAGTTACAAGAAATGAAGTAGAGAAATATTTTAAAGATGAATCTTTTGGTGTTCATTATTGGGCAACTAGTTGGCAATAAGTTTATAAATTAATAGAGAGTTAATATGAAAAAGAATATAATGTTTTTTTTATTAAATATGATTTTAATTGTACAAGCTAACATTCCATTATTTAATAAAATGGATCCTTTTAGTACACATCAACCTATATTATATAGCTTAGCTTTGCAGACAGAGGGGCCCATAATCGAATTTGGATGCGGTTATGGCAGTACTGATTTATTACATGATATCTGTAAAAAAAAGAATCGACTTCTTATTTCTTTAGATGACAATTTAGAATGGATAGATATTTTCCGTAAAAAATATTTAAATGATGGATATAATTCAGACAATTCTGGTTGGCATCAATTTTATTTTGTACCAGGAAAAAAGCATTCTGGTGATGATGATCCTGGACATTGGTTAAAATTTCTTCAAGAGTTTACTTTATTAAAAATAATTACTTTTGAGATATGTTTTGTTGATCAACATCCTTGGCTTGGTAGATATGAAACCGTAAAATATTTAAAAGATAAAGCTAAATACATTGTTCTTCATGATTGTGATTATTTTCCTCTTTATAAAATTTTTGGAAAAGAAATTTTAGCGACTGATAGAAAAAATCAGATACCCGGAATTTATGATTTTAGTGATAGTTTTAAATATTTTAAAGTATTTTTTCCTATTAATCCTTGGCCTGGTGAAACAGGGCCACCTACTTTAGTTGGTAGTAATTTTGATTATAAGCTAATTAATCTTTTAAAAATGCAGTAGATTTTATGATGAAAAAATTTATCTATAGTTTAATATGCACTCAATTTTTAATATTTAACTATTTATTTAGTGATAACAGTAATTTTGATATTTTGTGGCTGGATATGCAAATAAAATATCTAAATTTAGATAATAAATTTTCTAATCAAGATTTAAAAAAATCAGAAAATAAATTTTTTACTAATTATTGGCTGTCGTTAAAAGATCCCATTAGGAATTTGATAATAGGTAATTCAAATAAGAATTTTTTAGGTACTCCTGGATTATCGAATGCTATGGTAAGGGGTCTTCACGGAGAATTTGGCCTAGAGCAAAGATTTGAAGAGTGTTATTTGACTAATTGCTTGAGTTCTAACACTCAATTGAAAATTAAAAAAATTCAAGATTGTGATTTGCTTCCAAGAACCTCCAAATTGTTTAACTGTTCTACCAGCACTTTGGGGCATCTATTTTATGCTGCTAAAATTATAGAAAATTTTGATAATGAGCCTAAAGTTATAGTTGAATTGGGTGGTGGTTATGGTAATTTGACAAGATTATTAAAGCAAATTTTTGATGACACAACAATTGTGATGTTCGATTTTCCTGAAGTATTAGCTATTCAGTATTTATTTTTGAAGTATACTTTGCCCGGCGTTAAAATTATTTGCCATGAAAATCCTATAAATGGATCATTGGAAAAAGGGATACACTTAGTTCCAGTATTTGTAATGGATAAGTGTAAAATAGATTCAGATATATTTGTTTCAACTTTTGCATTAACAGAAACTCCTGAATATGTACAAAATGTTGTTATAGAAAATAAATTTTTTAATTCAAAGTTGAGTTATGTTACTGGACAAATAAATGGATGGCAGGGCATAGGTCATTTATTTGTTGACCATAAAAACGTTATGGATGGATTAAGATCTGTTTATAAAAAAGTTAAATGTGAGTTATTCCATATATTTTCAGAAAATCAGTTTTCATTTGAGACTATAGCTATTAAAGGATAATATGAGAAGAATTTTAAGTTTTATTATTTTAACAACATGTTCTTTGCTTTCTGCAAATCAATATTTTTGTACTGCTGCCAAAGATGAACATTTTAATAATTTGTTAAATAGTATTGGTAGTTTACATAAAACTAATTTTGAACATTTAAAAGAAATAGTTGTTTTTGACCTGGGACTAAAAGAGGATCAACTTGAACTTTTAAACAAAACGGAAAAAATTAAAGTTTATAAAACTAATATAACTACCTTGGATGAAGCGCGACCATTTGTATTTAAACAAGCATTAGAAATGTTTCCATATGTTTTATGGATAGATCCAGGGTTCATTTCTTTAAATGAAATGAATGATCTGTTTAATTATATAAAGCAAAAAAAAACTTTTTTATGTATGCTGCCAAAATCTAAGTCTTTTAAGAATTTGACTGATGATGTTTATATAATAGATAAGTTTAATCTTAGGTCTCCAGGTAATAAATGGATATTATCTCAAAACCCTGTAGTTACAAGTATAGTAGGATTAGATAAATCTATGTTAGCAGAGATATCTGTTCCATATTATGATATTTCTAATGAATTAAAATCCTACAATCAATCTATATTAAGTGTATTAGCATATACTAAATGTTTAAAAATTTTAAGAACTAATTTTGATAAAGATGAACCTGTATATTTAGATATTGATTCAAAAACAGTACCTTTTTATTTTACTTTTGATAAATATAATAGTTCTGATTATAAACAATTTATAGTTTATAAAACTGCGCAATTTGGTTGTCAGGCAAAAGAACTTAAGTTTATGTATCCTAAAAGTAACGACTGGTCGTTGAGTTTAGAGTTTATTAAATATTTAAAAGAAATTTTTAATTTCGATGTTTTTATTGAGACAGGAACTTATAATGGAAGTACCTGTTCAAAAGCTGCTATTATATTAGATGAGATATACTCAATAGAGCTTGATCCCAATTTTTATAAAAATTGTTTGGATAAATTTAAAGATCAACCAAAAATCCATTTGCACCTGGGCGATTCAAAAGATGTTTTAAAAACTATTTTACCTTCAATAAATAAAAAAATTTTATTTTATTTAGATGCTCATTGGTCCGGAGATACCATAAAGGGTGAAGAAAATACTCCAATACTAGGAGAGTTAAAAGCTATAAAAGAGACTGGTATCAAAAACTCAGTAATTTTAGTAGATGATATCAGGCATTTTCAGAATAAATACTTGTCTGAAATTCATTTAGCAAATGGTAAAAATTCTGGTGATGCGAATTATCCAACTTTGGATGAATTAAAGCAGGCTATTTTAAGTATTAATTCTGATTATAAATTTTTTATTTATGGAGATATGGCTATAGCTTATCTAAAAACTGAAAATGTTATACCATCTAAGATTATTCAAGCTATGAGTGTGATGAGATTATATGAGGATTATGAAAATGATTTTATCAAATTAATTGATGCTGAAAATACAATATCGCAAGCTCAAGGATCAGAAAAAGACGGGATCGTTGGACTTATGGTTATTCCTGGGCCAGAATTATTTACAACTCATTACAGATATTGGTATGGGCTTACTTTGATGAATGACAATAAACTTGATCAGGCCAAAGAACAATTTTCTAAATTAAAAAGTTTAGGCTTTAACAAAATAAAAATGAAAAATATTTAATGAAGTTTTTTAAAATTTTAATATTTAATTTATTACTAAGTTTAATGGTCCATATTAGATCAGAATCGTTTAATAATATATGGTCTAGAATGCAATATAAATTTTCAATATTAGAACTATATTTGTCTAATCAGAATTTTGAGAAAAGTAAGTTTTTTACTTCATTTTGGTACATAAGACTTAATAATTTACGGAGTTTATTGCAAGGACCTGTAGATTATGATTTTCGAGCACATCCAGATATACTGGAAACTATGGTGCGTGGACCGGAGGCCTATCTAAGTTATGAAGAGGATTTTCTAACTAATTATTTGAGTGAATTTACTAAAAAAAAGATAATTGGGTTTAAAGATGATGATGTCCAAGTAGCTAAAGTAAGTAAAGTTTTCAATTACTCGGCAAATACTGTGGGTCACCTATATGACGCATGTAGAATTTTAGATCATTATCAAAAGGACCCTGAAGTTATAGTAGAACTAGGCGGTGGATATGGTAATTTAGCTAAAATATTTAAACAAATTTTACCTGAAGTTACTATAATCATTTTTGACGCTCCAGAAGTGAATGCTATTCAATATTTATTTTTATCTAAAATGTTACCACGCACGAAGATTTTTTTTGACATTGAACCAATTAATGATTTTTCAACAATTGAGAAAGGGTCTATCTATTTAGTACCTATTTTTTTTCTAACAAAATGCAAAATTAAAGCTAATATTTTTGTTTCAACTTTTGCTATTACAGAAACTCCTAAATTTGTTCAAGAACAAGTTATAAAGAAGAGATTTTTTAATTCTGACTTGTGTTACATAACAGGTGATGTTAGTGATGTAGGATTAATAAAAAATTCTTTGGAATCGTTTTATAAAACAATTAATTATCAGCGGTCCCATATAGTTTTAAAGCATGCAACGTTTTTTGAGCTAATGACTTACTAAATAATAGGATAAGGAAAAAGAAAGTATGAAAGTCTTTAGAAGCAAAATAGTTTTTTATATTTTACTTTTATTTAACTACAGTTTTTGTATCAATTACATAACCAATGAAAGAGGGTGCCAAATTGGAGATTCAATTGCGAATTATTGTTTAGCTAAAGCTTTGTCTATTAAATATCCTGATAAATTAAAATTTCTTTATACACCATTTATCCATTCTGATTTATTTGTTTTTGATTTACATGAAAAAAGAATAGAACAGAATATGCAGTTTTGCCAAAATATGAGTGCCTATAGTAATGAAAATATTTTACAAAATTCAGATAAGAACAATACGCTTTTTATTGCAAATATAGAAACCAAAGTTGATGGCGTTGATCAATTTTTATTAAATACTTTAAAAAAAGAGGTTCAACTTAAACAGATTCCCGAAATTAACTCTATACCCGATAATATGATTACGGTTGCTATTCACATTCGAAAAGGTAATGGTGGGGGACAGGTTTATGATGGAGAACAATCATCATTACAAATTTATGATTATGATAGGGACCAAGTATGTTATTTAGATGATTATGTAAATTACCCTTTTGATTGGGAGTCTTATAGAAGAAATAGTGGAAAAATTGAGCATATTTTTTTGGCTAATTATAAAGATTATGTAACGGATGAGATTTTTGGATGGGCGCCTGCTGGCAAGTTTTTGGACCAAGTTAGTCATTGGCAGACCAAATTCCCTCCTGAACAATATTATATTGATCAAATAATAAAATTATCCAAAGAATTAGATAATCAAAAGATATATATTCAGATATTTACAGATGATAAGGACCCTAAAGCTTTAATAGAAAGAATAAAATTGGCTGTTAATTTATCTAATATTAGTTTTTATTTTGTAAATAATAGAAATTTATCTTTTAGGGATCAGGTTGCTCAGGATTTATATAGTATGTCTAGATTTGATATTTTGATTAGGTCGCAATCTTATTTTTCAAGAGTTGCGGAATTAATAGGTGATCATAAATTAGTGATCTATCCGTTAGAATATAAATGGGAAAGTGATAAATTAATTATGAATAAAATAGTAATTAAAGGTAATATTTTAAATTTAAAAAGGAGAATTCAGTGACTTTTTCTAAATTGATATTGATTTCGGTTGTTTTTACAGCAAATGCAATTTGCGCTGATGAGGATTTAAATAAAAAATTGGATAGTTTTGCAGGAGTGGCATGTTCGCCAAAAGAAACTGTTTATAATACTTATAATTTATCTTTAAGATGTATACAAAATAATATACCGGGCGATTTTGTAGAATGCGGTGTAGCTGCTGGCGCGCAAATTGCAGCAATGGGTTATGCTTGCCAAAAATTGGATTCAAACAGAAAAATACTATTGTTTGATTCGTTTGAAGGTATCCCTTTGGCTGGTCCAAATGATACCCAGCAACCTGGAGTTGGATATTTGGGGCATAATACAAATGTTAAACATATAGAAGATTTACTAGTAAGTAGTAGAACAGTGTATCCTAATCATGACGTATCTGACCATTCTGTTGAGAAAGTTAAAAATAATATGAAGCGTTTTGGGATTCAGGAGCATCGCTTAGTTTATTATAAAGGGTGGTTCCAGCATGTTTTGCCTATTGTAGCTCCAATGATGGGAAATATAAGTTTGCTTAGATTAGATGGAGATTTGTATGAATCTACAAAAGTTTGTCTTGAATATCTTTATCCTAAAGTTAGTAAAGGTGGTTATATAATTATTGATGATTATAACTTAGAAGGATGCAAAAAAGCTGTAGATGAATATTTGAAGGCACATAATATTTTTCCTAAAATGACTTTGATTTGTTCAATTTTAGGTGGATTAGGTCCAATCTATTGGCAGGTTGAATAGTATGAATCAATTCAAGATATATATTTTTTTATTTTTAAATTTAAATTCATATTTAGTTTTTTGTAATGAGGAAAATATAACTGATCTTTATTTTTGTACAGGAGCAGACTCAAAATATTATAATAATCTTTTGAATTTAATTGGAAGTATTCATAAAACTAATTTTGATAATTTAAAAGAAATCGCTGTATATAATCTTGGTTTATCAAATATTGAGCTTGAAAATTTAAATAAAATTCAAAAAGTAAAAACTTACGAAATTGAATTAACTCATCCGGATCTTCTAAAGCAATTTAAAATGAATAATGAAGGCAAAGAAGTACCTGGTTGGTATGCTTGGAAACCTGTTGCTATAAAACAATCGCTAGAAATATTCCCCTATGTTTTGTGGATTGATGCAGGCATGGCAGTGTTAAAACCCTTAGATAATCTTTTTAGATACATAAAAAAAAATAAATATTTTTTATGTAATTTAGCTTCAAGAAATGTGGATAGGCAAACTACAAAATATTTAAAAGATAAATTTAAATTAAATATGCCTGAAAATGGCTGGATATTGGGCCAGATGCCAGTGGTAGGATTTATTATGGGAGGCTCAAGAGAAGCGATTGATATATTATTTGGACCCTTTTATGAATTTACAAAAGATCTAAGAAATTTTGAAGATGATGGGTCTGCACCGGAAGGTTTTGGTAATGGAAGACATGATCAAGCTTTGCTATCTATATTTGCATATTTAAATAATTTAAAAGTGAATTTTATTGATTATTACAATAGTTCACCAATTATGTTAGATGACTATGCATTCTATTTAAGTATAGACAAAATCTATTTTCATCAAAATACTGATGTTTATTACCTTGCTAGATTTGATGAAAATCACAATAAGTATGCCGCTTTTATTAAGTATAGAGATAAGAGTGAATAAATTAATAAAATATTTCCTATGTCTTTTTGGATGTGTGCCAGTTTTTTCAGTTGAGTACGGAAATAGGAATCTTTCTAGTACTAAAGTTGTTATAGATTTAGTTAAACCATTTTTGCCCGATAATCCTACAATTGTAGAAGCGGGAGCTTATGACGCAGATGACTCTATATTATTGGCTTCTGGCTGGCCCAATGGTTCCATTCATATTTTTGAGCCAGTTCCTGAACTGTATGAAAAAATTATCAAAAAGATAACAGTTTATAAAAATATATATTCTTATAATTTAGCGTTGAGTGATAGTAATGGTGTTTCAAAGTTTTATATTTCTGAAAATATAAATGATCCTGGTCAGCCTACAGCTTCTAGTTCTTTATTGGAACCCAAAGAGCATTTGAATTATGTGCCTTATATTTTATTTAAAAAAGAAATTTCGGTTCCTACTATAACATTAGATTCATGGGCAAAAAAGAATGGTATAAAGAATGTTGATTTTCTTTGGTTGGATATTCAAGGATATGAGTTTAAAGTTTTAAAATCTTCTGGCTGGATTTTAAAAACAGTGAAAGCATTTGTAATAGAAGTAGAATTTGTTGAAGCTTATAAAAATCAAGCCTTATTTTACGAAATTCACTCTTGGGCCAAAGATCAAGGTTTTACCCTAGTTTCACGTAATTTTGAATTTAATTGGTGGTGCGGTGATGCTTTGTATGTCAGAAAAGAACTATTGAGCTAAAAAAGCCCTGATTAAACAGCTATTTTATACTAAAATTAATCTAAATGTTGCAAATATGAATAATTTTTCATTATACTCGTATTAAGTAATATATTTATTAAAAATGGAGATTATTATGAATAGAATTTTTAGTTCTCTTTTATTTATTAGTATTTTGGCGTCTAATTCAAGTTTAATTTATTCTTCACAGCAAGACGTTGATTATCTTAAAGGTCTTGTGAAATATCAGGGTGATTTTCCAGGATTATCTAAATTAACCTTAAATAATGCTAAGGAGCAACTGAAGGATATTGGAGTTATAAAAAATCAATCTTTGCGTAACGGAGAAAATATCTTAGAAAACGTTGTAGGTTTAAAAGATTATCAATCAGCAACTCCAGTAGGAAATTTAAAACAAATACAAGGAGACTTAAGAGCTGTGAAGGCATTAATTAATCTTGGTGTTGATATTAACATTAGGGATCAAAACTTGACTACTCCATTGATGATGGCTGCTTTTACTGGTCAAGATGGTATAGTTGAATATTTATTATCCAAAGGCGCTGATAAGAGTTTGCAAAATAGTGGAGATCATGATTATAAAACAGCTTTAGATTACGCTATGGAATCTCAAGAAAAATACAAAGATGATCCAGTAATTTCAGCAAAATTACAAAAAATAGTTCGAATGTTATTATCTGACTCTAAACCAGATATGAGTGAGACAAAAAGAGGGGCTGAGTTTGTTTCAACACCTACTGAATCTGAAAATCAATTACAAGCTATTCAGCAAAATTTAAAGAAATTAAACGCTGACGCTAAAATATTATTAGAAAAACCAAAAGGTCCTTTTAACAAGGCAACTATAAATAATTTATTAAGTAATATAAATAACTTAGATCTTAGAATAAGATCAGGAAAAACTGACACCACATCTGTAAAGAATTATACAGATGAGCTCAATAGATTAATCGATAGTTATAACAGTCTAAATCTATCCATTAATGGTCCAAGTACACCTTCTTCAACTGTAGCTACAAATCAAAATGATATCAAAAGAGGAGTTGAATTTGTCTCAACGCCTACACCATCTTCAGAAACCCAAGGTAATCTAAGAGATCAATTACGTGATTTAAGAGACAATGATTTATTAACATATTTACAACCAAAAGTATTAGGTTTAAAAGAAAAACTAAGGGGAGAGAAAAAAGGTTTTGATGCCGTCATCGATCTATTATCTAAAATAGACAGATTAGAAACTTTTATAACTTATAGATTAACCTCAAGAATTCCTTTGATCAGTATAGATACTCAAAAATTAGCAATTTCAGAATTAAATGCGGATTATAATGATTTATTGTTTACATATACTGGAGAAGGTAATGATCCAATCTTGAATAAATTGAATCTTTTGAAATCTATAGCAGATAATTTGAAAAGTAGACCAAAATATACAGAATTCAAAACACAAGTTGATCAATTCAGTGATGCGGTAGATAAACTATTAAGTAATGCTAAGAACATGAAAAGAAATGAATTAGAAGGTAAGATAGGTAGTTTAGAAGTGGCACAATGGCATCTATATGAGCTTTTTGGCAAGGAATTTGAAACTGCTTCTAAATAACTTTTTGGTAACTACTATCTTTCTATAAATTGTGGAACATATTCCATATGGGGAGAGTTGTTGTTGATCTTATAAAATTGGCTAATGTCAATTTTTAAACCAGATTTAAACTTTGTTAAAAGTTCTTGGTTAGAATATAATCCCATATTGCGGTTAGTAGATTGAGAATAACATAGGTTAAGTGGAATATTTAAAATCTTAGATTCTGCAAAAAATAAACCCTTTTTATTGTAATCAGATAAGTGATGCCAATAATATTCAAAAGTAGTTGGATTAACCATATTTATTGTTAATAAATCATTTTTAATATCTTCTTTTTTGTATATTGTCATATCGACAGTATTGGGGTATCTCCAATCTCCACAACTATTATTAAAAGTATACATGCAAATATTATTATCAACCAAATTATATTCTGGAAGAGGAGTTGGGTTAATAAACATCATGTATGATTCTTTAATATTAAGTCCAAGTCGCAAATAAAATCCATAAGCATTAGTTAGTTTTAAAGCTTGCGTGCACTGTAAAATATCTATTTCATCTTTTACTATAATATCATCAACAGCATAGATTATATATTCTTCAGGTGAATTAAAAGTGTATTCAAGAGTTAATATTTTAAAATCTGAATAAGGATCATTCCCCTGTTGATGAAATTTATAATGATTAAATCTTTTTTCGACTTCTTTATACGCATCCAAATAATCATGATCTGCTCTAAAAATTATGTGTGTTTCACCTAAATTTTTTACATACTTTTCTATAGATTCAAGAAGCGCATATAATTGTAAAGGTCTATTGTATGAAAATATAACTAGATCTGCTTTGTTTCCTGCAAATAAGTTTATAAAAATAGTTGAGAATAATGCTACTAAACATAATAATTTTTTTTTGGATTCGTATATAAGTCCGTTCGCCCTGAGCGATGTCTGAGCGACGAAGGAGTCGAAGACAGAGTCGAATGGGTTAACTATATTCATAAATATATTTATGAATTCCCAGATATTATTTTTAATGAAACATTTAAAGCATAAATTACTTAAATTTTTTACCCATTCGACTCCCTCATTCGACTCGCGTAAACGCTCGCTCAGAGATCGCTCAGGGCGAACGGGATAAAGACAAGTTAATTTAATTTTTATATTAAAAATATGAGTATAATGCATAGTTATCACGAACGGATTTTAAATTTATCTTCCAACCAAATTAATTCCCTAACAGCTTTTAGGATTTTGCAGGTATTTCTTCACCATTATTTAACTTATTTTTTAGAGCAAGTTCATTTTGTTGTAATTTTTCCAAATAACACATTAAATTATGATACAAATGTGGAACCGCTGCTTTGATAGCATTCATAGTTGCATCTTTGCCAATGCTATATTCACCAGCATGCCAAGCAGATTTGCTTAAAATTTCATGTCTAGTGTAATCATAAATTTGTTTATCAACAAAAAGTACCTCATTTTGAGGGTAAGGCAAATCTTTGGTCATCTTTGCAAATAAAAAACAGGTTGGAATATTTTCTGGCCAATAATGTTCAGCAATTCTAATTAGTGGTTCTGCGCGATGTGATCTTAGTTGATAAGCTTTGAGATAATAATCCATAGCCATTTGCCAAGTAAATTTTTCATCTATTTTGGAAAGCGAATCAGATACTCTTGCAAGTCGATAAAATGTTTCATAATTTTCTTCATCCCAGCCAGGTTGATGAGAACGAAGTTCATAATATTTATAAGCATTATGCAAATCATTAAGACCTTCAAATGTTTGGGCTAAGTAAAATGTGGTGCGTGAATTTTCTGGATTTTTATTGTGATCTTTCAATAGTAGTTCTCTATCTCTAACCCAACGTTTTTGTGTAGCTTCTATTCCTCTGCTGGTAGGTTTATATTCTAAGTATATATCTTTTGGAAGTCTATCATTACTAGAAATTGGTATTACTTCGTGGACAACTCCCATAAATCTACTATTTGAACCTTTTCTTATAAGTCTACAGTGGTAAAAATCTGTAGGATAACTGATTACGCGTATTAAATAGGCTTTACGAGTTAAATTATTTGCTTCCTTTTTACAAAAATCTAATAATCCTTCAACATTATGTGCATACCATTCCGCATCGATCATTAAAATAAATGCTGCATTTGGAAATTTCTCTTCAGCTAAATCAAGAGCTCTATTACGAGATGTTGAAAAATCAATAAAGGGTTCTTGAGCGATGTGCCCATTCTTTACATTATTTTGGTTAAAATAATCTTTTACTACATTAATTGTGTTATCGGTGGAACCGGTATCAAAAATAAAGTAATCTTTTATTCCAGCTTTTATAAATGGTTCTAACGTTGCATTAATAACCTTTTCTTCATTTTTTACCATTAAAGTTACCACTAAAAGTGGATTGTAAATAACATCATCTAAATTAGGAGGGTATATTGAAAATGCATGAATAAATATTAGATTAGTGATAATAGTGAGTTGTAATAGATTTTTTTTGGATATCATTACTCTATTTCCTTAAGTTAGTTTCTATTTTTGTAACTGAGTATTTTCTAACAAATTTTTTTGTTTATATCAATTACAAAATTAACTTAAAAGATTAAATTAAATATTGGGCAACTATATTTGATAGATCTTTTAAAAGGGAAGTTGAATCAGTAATTTTATCTGTAAATTTTTCTCTTGAAATTTTCTTCATTGTCTCTGCATTTTCTAGCAACTTGATCATCTTCTCAAACTCTTTTCCGTTATATTTTCTACTACGGGGGTTGATGGCAAATAATGCAGTTTTATATTTGTCATCAACTATTTTTTTCTCGCTTATAAATCCATTAGATATATATTGAATTATTTCTAAGACAGTATGTCCATCCACATCCTTAAAACCCAAATCTGCTCCGTGCCATATTAATAATGAAACTATGTCAATTCTATTATGTAAAGCAGCAAGCATTAAAGGGCTTATTTTAGTAGAGTAATCTGTTCTTTGACAAACACCTGGATAATTTATATCAGTACCTTTATCTATTAAGAAATCTAATAATTCGCACGTTTCATCTTTATAATTTGAATCATAAAAATCGATTCTGTGTTGATCAAATAAAATAGCATTAAAAAAAATAGACCTTTCATCGATTATATCATGTATTATTGACTGATCATGATCTATTATGAGTTTTATAATCTTTGGATCCGTTTCCCGGTCCAATCCTAGAGTTAGAGAATTATCAAATTGATCGATATATTTTGTGTTGGCTCCTTTTTTTAAAGCAATTTCTACGAGTTCCAAATCATTATCTTTAATAGTTTCTAGCAAATAATTATTTAAATTTAACTGATTATGTAAAATAGGTAGAATTTTTTCACGATTATATTTTTTGGCAAATTCTATAGCATCCATAATTTCTTTTTTATGTTTGCATTTTTTTACAAGTAATTGAGCTAATTTTAGATAATTATTTTGTATAGCAATCATTAGGGGAGTTAGATTCTCTTCTTGAAAAGTTACATCAGAATCTTTTTTAGAGAAACAAAAAGCTAATTGGGATTTGGTGATTTCTGTATTTGCCCCATTTTCTAGTAAGAATTTGCTCATTTTTATGTCATTGATTGTAGTAGCCCAAGTTAGACAAGTATGCTCATCTTCATCTTTAGAATTGATGTCAGCTCCATTTATTAGTGCTTCCTGCATAGTTTTTATATCCCCTTCTTTTGCAGCTAAATGTAATTTTTGATTAGGGCATAACACTACTTTATATGCAGTATTAAGCTTTTGTTTTTTTGCTGGACCTTGTTCCATCGAATTAACTTGCACAGAAGATACTGAAATAAAAATTAATAATACTTTTTTCATTTTTTCCCCTATAATATAATTGGTTTTTAGCTTATATAATTATTTTAACACACTTGTAAATTATGTCAATCTGAAATTTTGATTATTTAACAGGTATATTTTAAAAATGAATAATACTCTATTACTGGCTTCTACTTCAAAATCTCGTCAAATTTTATTAAAAGAAGCCGGAATACCATATAAATTAGTTAGCCAATCTGCAGATGAATCAGCATGCGATTGGGGGCAGAATTTGCAGGAAGCAGTTGAATCTATAGCAAAGCATAAAATGGATCATGTCATTTTACATTCAGGCAAAGAAGGTGAAGTTTGTTATGTTCTTACTGCTGATACAATGGGGGTTAATAGAAAAGGTGAAATTTGTGGCAAACCTAAAGACAAAAACGATGCCATTAGAATGATAAAATCTTATCGTTCTGGATCCCAGACTTATACAGCTTTTTGTTTAGATAAAAAGATATTTAAAAATAATAGTTGGTTAGTAGAAGAGCGAATTATTGAAATTGTAGGCGCTGAATATATTTTTTATATTCCTGATAATTGGATTGAAAGATACTTTGAACTTGTTGAGCTGGAAGGTTTAAGTTTTTCCCAGTTTAGTGGTGCTGTTGCCATTGAAGCTTTTGGTGCCCAATTTGTTAAAACTATAAACGGTTCATATACTGCTGTTATGGGATTACCTATGTTTGAATTACGTGAAGCTCTTGAAGAAATTGGTTTTTTTAAAAATTAAATTTTACCGGCAATTTTCCTGTTGATTTTAGGTTTCCAGCTAATACTTTAACTGCAGCTTCTTGCATGGGAACTGCGTCTTCATAAGTGACAATTATAGTATCAGCATCATTAAAATAATTTAAACTGTATGGTGTGCCAAAGGCTATTACAATAATTTTTTTATCTAATTTTTTTAACTTATTAATTAATAAAAGTGTGTTATTAGCAATACCAAATTTTTGTGTCATAAATTTGTTCATCTGTCCCAAAGATATAATAATATTATTTTTATTTTGGGCTTGCTCTAAGCAAGCTAATAATTCTTGATCAGACATGCCAGATTCGCAGTATTTAATTTTGCAATTAAATTTTTCACACTCTTTTGCAAATTTATTTTCTGGTAATGAACCAACTTGTATAATTAAGCTATTATTTAATAATTCAGGATTAAATTTTAAATTACTCGAATTTTTAACTAATGTAATTGCACTTTCGTATAATCTTTTTTGTAAAATATAAGCTTGTGGGCGAGTTAAAAAATCAGTATTAATTTCGTCTTGCCTGTTAAGTGCCCATTTTTTTGCTTTAAGAATTTTTAAAACTCGTAGATTTAATTCTTCTTCACTTACTAATCCAGATTTAATAGCTGCTTCTATTTTCTCTATAGCTGCAGGGATATCAAGAGGGCAAAGTAAAATATCATTTCCAGCTAAAAATGCCTGAAGTTCAAGTTCGCCTGGTTTGTAATATTTAGTAATAGCTTGCATGCCTAAACCATCAGTTATTACTAAGCCATTAAAACCAAGATTCTTTTTAAGTTCTTGTGTGACAACAGAGTAAGATAAACTTGATGGTAGATTTGGTGATGGATCAAGTTCAGGAACAGAAAGATGTGCAGTCATAACTGCGCTTACACCAGAGCTAATTAATTCTTTAAATGGGTATAATTCGATGTTATTAAGTCTTATTCTATTGTGCTTAATTACAGGAAGATCAAAGTGGGAATCTATATCAGTGTCACCATGTCCTGGAAAATGTTTTGCGCATGCAATAACGCCAGCATCTTGTAAACCTTGAGAATATAATTTTGCCAATTGAGCTACCCGTTTTGGATCATCACCAAATGAGCGATCATGAATTACAGGATTTTTGGGGTTATTATTTACATCAACAACAGGTGCAAAATTTATATGCACACCAATTGCTTTACATTGTTTACCTACTTCGTAACCCATTTGATATATTAACTGTTCGTTTTGAATTGCACCAAGCGTCATGTTTTTTGGATATCTTACAACTTTTTCTAGACGCATACTTAATCCCCATTCAGCATCGAGACCAATCAATAATGGAATTTTAGATAAGCTTTGATATTTTTTTGTAAAATATATTTGTTTTTCAGGTTCACTTTTGAATAAAAAAATTATGCCCCCAATGTTATATTCCTGAATCATTTTTGTGATATACTCTTCATCCATTTTATAAGGAGATTTTTGCATGGCTGATGCTAGCAATTCATCTGGCTGATCAAAACTAGATGCTGCTGCTACCATAAAAAGTTGACCAATCTTTTCTTTAAGGGTTAAAGATTGTAAAGTTTCTTCTGCCCATTTGTCTGAAGCCAGAAAGGGTGGATTGCAATATGATATATTGAACATTATGAAGACAGCAATTGAATTTAAACCATGCTTTAACATTTTTACCTCTAAAAACTTTTTTATATTTATTTGATATAATAGTATATGTGGCTATAATTTCCAGGTTTAAAGTTGGGGTTTTTTATGAGAATTAAATTATTTTTATTAATCTATCTAGGATCTATAGGCTCAATCTATGGTATGAGCAAAATTGCTAATGAAATGCTTTTGGAGGGGATTGTTATGGGGAATATAGAACTTGTAAAAGAGGCTATAGAAAATGGAGCAGATGTAAATACCAAAAAAGGCCAAGATACGGCTTTAATGATGGCTGCTCGTAATGATAATGAAGACGTAGCAAGGTTATTATTAGATGCTAAAGCTGACTGTAATATGACCGATGATTACAGTTCAACTCCCTTAATGATTGCAGTGCGTCGTGGCAAAGAAAATTTAGTGAAGCTATTTTTACGTTATGGTGCTGATCCTGATATTAAAAGCAGGTATGGCGATGTGGCTTTGTTATTAGCTGCATATGGCTATGGAATTATCGTGAAAATGGAGGATATACTAAAATTATTATTAGATGCAGGTGCTTCTCTGGATATAATGGACAAGCAAGGTCTAAATGTTTTAGATACAGCAAATAAAAAAAAAGACAAATCTCTTATAGAATTATTAGAAGCTGAATACAAAAAAAGAGAAGAAAAAAGACAACAGGTGAATAAAGAGATTGTTGAATCAGGTTATCTATTGCCGGATTTAGCAAGCATAGTTTCAGAATATGCTGTTTGCGCAAAACAAAAGGGAGGAGGCAAATAAAAGCCTCCTTAAATTAGACTAATTTTCAAGAGATTTTTTAGTGGATGGTTTCCATCTTTTAAGAAGTTCTTTAAATAAAATCTCTTTTGCATCTGTTTTTGGGTTTCTTTCTATTTTTGATGCAACTACAGCAGCAGTAGATCTTAATGATGATGGATCAATGGTAAGTGTATCTACATGATCAACCATAGGAATCTTATTTTTTTGAATTACATTACTAGCAGCTTGCTCATTAGCGGTTTCATAAAGGAGCATTTCTAAGAGACTCAAAAAGTCTACTATATTATTTTGCATAATTTCAGGTGAATTAGTTTTTTGAGTTTTTATTACAGTATCATAAAAACCATTTCTAAAAGCACGAGTAATTATTTTCTTTAAAGCATCTGCTTCATTGTCTACTAGCCATTCCATCAATTGTAAAAGCTCATAAGATAAAGTAAGTTTTTCGCTTGAACTTTCCATGTTAGCATATGAATTTTGATTTTCCATTAAGAACCTCTCTTTGTTTAAGGACAAACATTTTACGGATCTCACGTGGAATCAGACTTACTGTTTTTAACTCTGGTGTATTAATTATCATATTCAATTTCCCAATTATCAATGTCAATTGTTTCATTGTTTTTGATTGTTGATTCAGAGTCAGACGAGTTAGTTTGATTTGTTTTAATATTTTCTTTAAGTTTTAAAAGTTTATTTGCATTTTGCGATACGAATTGTTTGGAAGTTTCTACATCTTTAGTTAGATCTTCTTGTGTCTGTTCAAACATTTTATTCATATCTTTTTGCATTTTTTTAATCTGTTTTTGTAGTTTCAAAATCATTTCTACACCAGCAAGATTTATTCCTAACTGATGAGTTAGATAAATAACTTCTTCAAGCTTATTTACATCCTCTTCGCCAAACATTCTTGTATTACCATCAGATCTTTTTGGAGTAATTAATCCCTCTTTTTCATAAAGTCTTATAGTTTGTTGATGAACAGCAAACATTTTGGCAACAGCTGATATTGAAAAATAACCCTTATTTTTTTTCATATTTTTTCCTGACAATAATTTTTTCTCCATGACACTACCTTTTTTTGGCTTTTAAGCTAAGTATTAGTATAACATTTTATGATATATATGAATACTGAGTTTATTTATAGTTTACAAGATAATTTTTAAGGCTAGCAAACAATATTATTTCAAACTGTCAGAAATTATCTGGGGTATCAAACATTAAACTTAACGTTTATGATATCTCCATCTTGAACTATATAGTCTTGACCGGCGGTTTTGATTTTCCCTAAATCCTTAAGTTTAGATATAGTTAAATATTCAAAGAGATCAGTGCAATTAAATACTTCTGCGCAGATAAAACCGCGTTCTAAATCTGAATGTATTTCTCCGGATGCTTTACGAATACTTGTTCCTTTAATTATAGGCCAAGCATGAATTTCTTTTGGGCCACATGTAAAAAATGTTATTAATCCTAAATTTTTATAAGATTGCATGATAATTTGGTCGATTCCCTTTTGTTTTAATCCTACCATATCCATCATTTCTTTTGATTGTTCATCATCTAATTGAGAAAGTTCATATTCAAGTCTTACACAAATAGGTATAACTTTTTCTGGACCAAATTTTTTTACTACTTCTTTATAAAATTTATTTTCGTTATATGTTTCTATTTCATTTTCAGATATATTAGCGATAACTAAAAAATTTTTTGTTGATAGAAGGGGTATAATCTGAATTTGGCTATTTTTGATTAATTCTTGTGATTTTGTCACTAAACCTTTGTCTAAGTTTTCTTTGATTTGTGTTAAAAGTTCAAGTTCAGTAGTCAATTCTTTTTGTTTTTTTGTATCATTTGTTGAAGTTTTTATTAATTTAGGCAACTTTTCTAATCTGTTTTGTATGCTTTCAAGATCTTTTAGTATAAGTTCTGCAATTATTGTTTCATAATCGTCAATAGGGTTTATTTCTTTTCCTGAGTGATTTATGTTTGTATCTTCAAAGCAACGTAAGACATGTAAGATTAGATCTACTTCACGGATATGGCTAAGGAATTGGTTTCCTAAACCTTCTCCTGAGGCTGCTCCTTTTACTAATCCTGCAATGTCTACAAATGTCACACTAGTAGGAATTAACTTTTGAGAATTATATAGTTTTTGGAGTTGCTCCATTCTTGTATCTGGCACTTCTGTTATGGCTATATTTGGATCTATGGTACAAAAAGGATAATTTTCTGCAGGTACGCTTGATTTTGTTAATGCATTAAAAAGTGTTGATTTACCTACATTTGGTAGGCCCACTAATCCAGCTTTTATACTCATATTAGTTTTCTTTCAAAAAAATATTGCAATTATAGTTTATAATTTATATATTATATTTTGCTTGAAAAATTAAATTTATTCAAATTTAATTGTAATTATAGTGTTGTTTAGTTCTAGTTTTTATACTAAAAAGGAGTTCTTATGATGCATCATCATTCATTTCTAGGAAAAACAGTGTGTCTTCTTGCTTGGCTTTTGTGCAGTTTAGCTGCAATATTTATTGGCTTATCAGCTTTTAATATTGAAGTTGGTTCTCTTAATTTCGTACAAATGCACCTAGCTGCATATATGAAGTATATCAAGATCGTTTTTGGTGTTGCTGGTGTTATTAGTCTTGTAGCCTTATTTTGTAAGTGCCATCATTGTATTACTCACAAAGGCAACGGTTCTTGTTGCTCTACAGAAAAACATAAATAATTCTGATTTTAAATCAGTTATAAATATATAGGTGTCAGATAATTTTTTTGTCTACACCTATATTTATTTTACATAAATTCGATAATTAATTTATTTGCGAAGGCTTTATTCTGGTCAAGATATTAATAAAAAATTATCAAATTCATCTTTATTATACACATCCTTATAGGGTAAAATCATCCAATCCGTTCGCCCTGAGCGATGTTTGAGCGACGAAGGAGTCGAAAACAGAGTCGAACGGGGTTTTTATATTGAAAAATAAATCAAAATTTTTAAAAATTTTTTACCCATTCGACTCCCTCTTCGTCTCGCGTAAACGCTCGCTCAGAGGTCGCTCAGGGCGAACGGGAAAGATGTAAATCTATTTAAACAAAACAAGAAGATTTATTTTTTGGCTTTTTTAGCAGCTTTTTTAGCTTTACCTTCAAGTTTATATATATGAACTGGTGAACCTTCGGACCAAGTCATAGGTAGTTTATATTCTTTTATATGTTTTAGCCCAAAATCTTCATAGTTATCAGGCAAAGCTTTTAATGTAATTACAGTTAAACCTGGTTTTAATTTTGAAAATCTTTCTGTTAATTTTGCCATCAATTCTTCAGGATAACAGGTTGAACACATATAAATCACAGTGGCGTCGCTAATATTTTCTTTGGCTATATCGCCATTGTATAATTCAAATTTTCTGTCTTTAGTTATTAAATTCTTCTTTTCTAAATTTTTTCTTATAGTTTCTGCGTGGTGATTCCTGGTAGGAGAAAGTTCTATTCCTACAACTTTCTTAAAAGGATAATCCAGATACCCTTGTACAAGAACTTTTCCTGTTCCTGAGCCTAGATCATACAAAACGTCTGTTTTTTTAATATTTAAATCATCTAAAACTTTTTTTAATGAATCAAACTTAATTTCTCCATAAACTGGACTGCCGCCAGTTTTTGTAACCATAGACCGTTCTGTATCACTGATTTGATGTTTAATGTTTTTATACATCTCATCTATTAAATCGGATGTGTTTATTTTCTTGCTTGCAGGTATATCAGTTGTTACTTTTGCAGTTTTAGAAAGATTTGGCTTTATAGCGCAATTTTTAGTATTGTCTTTTTTTGCCTTACAATCAATAACATTATTCCATAATATTAATGACATCGAAAATAATAAAAATTTTTGCATAACATTCATATTTTACTTCCTATAGTTTTGAATTACCACTTAGTAATAAATTTATACTTTCAAGTAACTTTATTCAAGAAAAGCCTTTAAGAACAAAGAAAAACCCCGGTGTTTAATATAAACCGGGGTATAACTTTAGTTAAATTGATTAGTTACCGACCATTACCAAGATCTTCTCTTCTTTTTGCCATTGCTGCTTTTAAAGCGCCCATAAGATCAGCTTTTGCTTCTTGTTTTACTTCCTCACGAACTGGCTTTTTCGCTGCAGGGATTATCTTTATAGATGGACTAGCTATAGTTTTTGATATTGTTTCTTCAAGATCACCTATTGGTGGAGCATCTGGTATTCCTAATGTACTAATATCTTCTTGTACTGCTTCTACTATTGCACTTGTAACTTCTTTTTGTTCTTGTGGTGTTAATTGAGGATTTTCAGTTACTATTTTTGTTGCTTCTTTACGTACTACATTTCTAATATCTTCAGCTGCCAACGCTCTATTTCTAGTTACTATCGTATAATCTTCGGGCATTGTTTCTACTACCATTGGAGTAGGTGGCACAGGCATTGGTGTAGGAGTAACTTTAGTTGTGTCAGTTTCTACTTCAATCGGTATAGAAAAATTAGGAATAACTAGTTCTTCTGGCGTAAAATCTTTTTCGTGAAGACTACTAAATGCTGTTGTGCATAATCCTTGTACAACATCACTTTGTAAAACACCAATAATAAATCCTAAAATTTTAATCATTGTATTTTTAGCTGTATCCACTAGAGATGAAGGAAGTTTGAGTTTTTTAACTTGCGTTATAAGTTTTTCTATTATTGTATTACTAAAAGTTTTAATTAAAGATGGTAATTTTTGACATATAAGTGTAGGATCCTCTTCGTATCTTTCGAGTGCATGTCTTTTATTCAATTCATTTTTAATCGTTGGGCAAATAACATCTTTAAATACGTTAATTCTTATAACACCAGGAATAATTTCTATAGATCCTTTTGGTTTAAAGTCAGAACCCTTTACACTTACTCCACCTATGAATTCCTTAAGCCACGCTACAATTTCTTTTTTTGTAGATCTTGGACTAGGGTAATCAGGTGTTACTACTCCAGCAAGATTAACTCCAGTTAATTGGTCTAATTTGCCAAATTGATCTGTAATTGTTTTACAGAATTCAGCTCTTGCATGTACCAAAGAATTACATACAATAGTCGTGAAAACAGTAATAAATAACAACATTTTTTTCATTTTTTCTCCTTTTTAATTAACATTTTAACCTGTTACTAAATTAATTATAACTTACAAATAGAAATAAAAGCAATACTTTGAAAATGGTTTTTTAATAAACAGGGGGATTTCTTGGCGAAAATGGCTATTTTAGGCGTTATTTTAATTATTTTAAGAGACTTTTTTGGGGTTAATTATTATATAATATTGCAGGTAGAATTGGCAAATGTGAGATTTTTAGAAGGGGAGTAGTGTTACTCCCCTGGGTTGATTTTTAGCTTTGACTAGGTCTTCTTACGTCTTTTTGTTTATTTGCAGGTTCTACAAATAATAGCGAAATAGCCTGTGCGGCAGCAGCCCATCCGGCTCTCATTAGGGTTGCGTTCCAATCGATTTTTCCATTGTCTCCAGATGTTCCTGCTATTAATACCAAGCTGATCAATGAACTCAATGCTACGCCTTGTCCTTTGCTTAAACTGCCATTTTTAACGGCAGCAAAAGAGATTAGCCTTGATAGTCCCCCAAAGCCAACGCCATATAATAAATCATTTGAATTTATGTCAGCTTTTAGATTAGTTGCTGCAGAGCTTAACAATCCACCAAGTAAAATTGGTAAAAGAAATTTTTTGTTCATATGAACTCCTATTATTTAGATATTTTATAACAGTACGCTGTATAATTTTATTGATTTAATGGGTTTTTGCAAAATTTTAATTTAAAAAAATGGTTAAAATTTGTTTTTTTTGGTAGAAATTTATACAAGATTTAACTGGGATATGTTTGATATTTGAATTAACTATTTTTAGGAGTGATGATGACTTGTAAAAAGCCTTTTTTTGCTCTAGTCTTTATGTTTGGTTGCATAAATGGTCAATCTTTGAAACATCTTGTTAATAGTGGGAATTCTCCTGTAGTTAATGGCAATGTTCTTGATCTTTCAAATTATAAACTTTCTGATATAAACGGCATAGAAAATTATCCAGGAATTCAAAGGATTCATACTTTAATTCTTAAAGATAACAAAATTAGATCTTTAGGACCCTTAATTAATCTATATAAAAAATATAAAACTCAGTTGGAGTGTTTGGATATCTGTTCTAACAAAATTGATAATATTTCAGCTTTAACCTTATTTAAAAAAAGTCTTAAAACTCTTTATGGGGAAAATAATAAGCTTAATAGGGATCAGTTAATGAATATACTCAGAAAATTAAGATTATTAGATTTACGCATAGAGTTTAACCCTATAGAAGATCCTGAATTTCTTGTAAATGAAGCTGCAGGAATAAGAAATAAAAATTATTTAGATGTTATAAAATATAAACGGGAAATTAGAATTCAAAATGCAGTTGTTTTTAAACTTGATTCTGATGAAATTGAATGTGCGATATGTTTGGATAGGGGAAATCAAAATGATCTTTATTCGACTATATGTTTTCATCCGTTTCATGGAGAATGTCTTAATAGATGGATTACTGTTTGTAGAGAAAATAGAAGAAGAGCAACTTGCCCTTATTGCAAACAAAATTTAATTCGAAGAAATTGAAAAATATTATGTATCTAGTGTAGCTCGGTTTCTTTTTTTTGGTTTTATCTCTTTAATAATTTTTTTTCTTATTTCATATTCAGCTTCGATTAATTTTATTATTTCTTTAAAGTTATTCTTTTTTGCAAAATCTAAAGCAGTTGTACCTTCTTTGTTTTTTAAATTTACATTAGCTCCAGCTTCTAACAATAGTTTTACTATGTTTATTTTTTTAAAATCTTCTGGTTCTTCAGTATCTAACAGTATCATTAAGGCAGTAAAACCGTCTTGATTTTGAACATTAGTATCAGCTTTGTTTTTTAGGGCATTTTTTATTAGATTTATATCTTTATTATTTATACCTTTCAGTAATATCTCATTGGGAGTTTCGTATAAAGGATAAGATCTACAAAGAGGACAAATAGCATGGGGGCCTTGAACATCCGGCCATCCTGTAAAATCTTCGCTAGCTCCATATTGAGCACGTAATTTACTGTCATGTAGAATATTCCAAAGCTCAGCTGCTCGTTTTTCTAAAGATTTTAGATCATTTTTACAAATAAATTTTTTACAACAAGGGGTCGTTAGGACTTTTTCTTTTGGAATTTTTTTTGCTTTTATTCTGCAAACAGGACATATATCATCAGGTTGAACAGTTTGTAATGCTTTCAATATTTTTGTTATTCCATCGAAATTTATTCTCTTTGTGAAATCTATTGCATTATCTAAATTAGCTCCGTTATCTAATAATAATTTTATTATAGATAGATTGTTTTGAAATATACGATACTTATTTGCGGCATGTATCAAAGCGGTCCAATTCCAAGAATCTCTATTGTTGGGATCGGCTCCAAATTTTAATAATAATTTTACTATATTTGTATGATTCCAATTGATAGCAACTATAAGAGGTAAGATTGGGGATTTTCCATTGGGATCCGCTCCATTTTTTAATAAAAGTTTAATTATGGCTTTATTGCATTTAGGTATAGCAGCTGTTAGAGGGGTATTTCCAAGTATATCTTTATTATTAAGATCAGCACCTTGTTCTATGGCTTGCATAACTAAATCTATATTACTGTTAAATATACCTTGGTGTAAAATTTCATTTGGGGCCTGACTCATGCTGTAAATTGATGTAAGAGAAGTTAAGCAAAAAATTGATAGTAAATTTTTTCCAAAACCTAATATAACTTTATTTGAGAGACCGTTCGTGGTGAGTGTTCTACGAAGCCTTGCGAAGTAGAACGTATCGAACCATGAACCATAATTTTTATTCACCCTTCGATACATCGCACTACGTGCGATACTCAGGGCGAACGGGAATGGGCCAATCTTTAAGTTTCGTAAGAATAAGAAGTCTAAGATTATTTTGAGCTTCATAAAAACTTTCTGTTTTATTTTCTGTATTATTTTTTATTTAGTATGCAAACAATCAATAATTTTTTCTACTAAATTTGTAGTAAATAAAAAAGGCTCCTGGAATCAGGAGCCTGTATGATCTCAATGAGCTCGTATCCTTCGACAGGCTCCCAGGCGTAGCTAAAGCTATGCCGGGCAGGCCAGGACGAGCGGGACTACTTGTCTGAAATATCAGTATCGATTGGGCCACTTTCTGATTTGTTTTCAGTAGTTGAACCAGGTTCTGCTTGTTTATAAAGTATTTCAGCAATTTTGTGTGATGCTTTTAAAAGTTCATCTGTAGATTTTTCTAATTCTTGAGAATTATTTGCATGTTCCGCTAAAACTTTCTTAGAATTTTCAAGAGCCTCTTGCGCTGTCTTAACATCAGCCTCAGGAAGTTTATCTTTATTTTCATTGATAGTTTTTTCAATTTCTAGAATTAGACCATCAAGTTTGTTGCGCTTTTCTACAGTTTCTTTTGTTTTGAGGTCCTCAGCTTCATGCTCTTTAGCATCCTTGACCATTTGCTCGATTTCTTTTTCTGTCAAACCACTGCTACTTGTAATTGTAATGCGTTGTTCTTTATTGGTACCTTTGTCTAAGGCTGTTACATTTAATATTCCATTTGCGTCTATATCAAATGAAACTTCAATTTGAGGACGGCCACGTGGAGCTGCAGGAATTCCTTCTAGCCTAAATTGCCCCAAGAATTTATTATCTTTAGCCATAGGTCTTTCACCTTGACAAACTCTTATATCCACAGAAGTTTGATTATCTTCTGCTGTAGAGAAGATTTGAGATTTTTTGGTTGGAATTGTTGTATTTCTTTCAATAAGTTTTGTAAAAACGCCACCCATTGTTTCTATGCCAAGAGAAAGAGGAGTTACATCTAAAAGAAGTACATCAGTTACTTCTCCTGCAAGTACACCACCTTGAATTGCTGCGCCTAAGGAAACTACTTCATCAGGATTTACAGATCTATTTGGTTCTTTGCCAAAAAACTCTTTTACTAGAGATTGTACTTTTGGAATACGTGTTGAACCTCCAACTAAAATAACTTCATCTATTTGATCTTTGGAAAGTTTTGCATCCTGCATAGCTTGCTTGCAAGGCTCTAGAAGTCGTCTGAAGATATCAGAGCATAATGATTCTAATTTTGCTCGTGATAATTTTATATTGATATGCTTCGGCCCAGAAGCGTCTGCTGTGATGTATGGTAAATTGATTTCAGTTTCATGCAAGGTTGAAAGTTCTATCTTAGCTTTTTCTGCAGCCTCTCTTAATCTTTGTATGGCCATTTTATCTTTTTGAAGATCAATGCCTTGATCTTTTTTGAACTCTTCAATTAGATAATCCATAATTTTTTGATCAACGTCATCACCGCCAAGATAAGTATCCCCACTTGTTGATTTTACTTCTATTACCCCGTCATGAATATCTAAAATAGATATATCAAATGTTCCGCCACCAAAATCAAAGACGGCCACAATGCCATTTTTCTTTTTATCTACACCATAAGCAAGAGCTGCTGCTGTGGGCTCGTTTATAATGCGCTTTACTTCAAGGCCTGCAATTTTGCCTGCATCTTTTGTTGCTTGTCTTTGCGCATCATTGAAATAAGCTGGAACAGTTATTACAGCTTCTGTTACCTTTTCGCCGATATAATCTTCGGCATCTTGTTTAAGTTTTGAAAGTACGGCAGCTGCAATTTCTTGTGGCGTATATTCTTCACCTAAGATTGAAAAAGCTACATCGCCATTAGATTTCTTTACAACTTTATAAGGCATTTTTTTTGCTTCTTTTTCTATGTCATCATATTTTTTGCCTATAAATCTTTTGGCTGAATAGATAGTATTTTCCGGATTAGTGACCGCTTGTCTCTTTGCTAGAACGCCTACTAACCTTTTGCCATCTTTTGTAAAGGCTACTACTGAAGGGGTTATGTTTGAACCTTCTTTGGTAGGTATTACTTTAGCTGTACCACCCTCCATGAAGGAAACTACTGAATTTGTGGTCCCTAGATCTATACCTATTATTTTTTTCGCCATGAAAATCTCCTTGAAATAATTATAAAGTTAAATTTTATAAAAACATGTTTAAATTATAAGTAAACTCTTATACCTTGTCAATAACATACTAAAAAATGTTGAGTCTGGTATACTAAGATTATTTTATAAATATATTTAAATATCTGTCGATATAATTTAGAAATAAACTAATGCATTGTCGCATAACACTAGAGCGACCAGATCTGGGCAATGCTTCACCTGTAAAATAAAGTGATTCTTGTCGCATAACCCATAGGGGTAAATCCAGGTCAATGGTCGGCCCTGCCCGGTGAAGCTCCAGGCTTCGCTCGTTGAGCTACGCCTGGCAGGCAGGATAAACTCCGCATTGGGCGAAGCCCGGGTCTCCGGCTCCCCACGGCGGCCATTTTATTAGGGAAGGGTAATAGGGATGGCCTTGGGGTCGCCTTCGTTCCTTAGGAGAATTGCATAAAAAAGGGGTAAAAGTATTGATTTTTGCGTAGCAAACCTGATAAATTAAATTTATAGGTAACCTATGGAGAGTTTAAAAAGGAGGAGAAAATAAGATGAATTTTAAAAAGATTAAAAATTTTTCAATGTTCTTATTGTTTGGTATAGTTGCAATTAATTTTACTGAAATTAATTGCAAGATTGGTGATTACTGTAAAGCAACGCCCGATTGTGAAACAGGAGAGCAATGTGAGAATGGCTATTGCATAAAAAGATGTTCAAGAGATGCTGATTGCAATGGTAGAGCGGGCAGAACAGGGGCTTGCAATGCGGGATATTGTCTAGTTCCTTAAAAACATCCGGGCATGTTTTAACACACCCGGATAAATAGAATTTTAAATCTGAAGAACTTGGGTCTTGTTTGATTCTATAATATTAATTGGGGGCTGATTAAAGAAGGATCTTAATTTTTCTAGAGCATTTTTTTCAAGCATATTTTTAACTAAAGAAATCTCTTGAACTAACAATTTTTCTGTGTCTTCTAATAGTTTGCGCTCACCAAAAGATAGATCTTTATTTTTTGCAAGGAACTGTAAATCTCTATATATTTTTGAAATTTCTATTAAATCACCACTGCCTAATTTGCCGAGATATTGCTTTCTTCTTTTGTTCCAACTATTAAAATTTCCCAATTTTGTTGGCGAGATTTCTGAGAGTACCCTAAAGATGTCATTGATTTTATCTTCAGAACTTAATTTACGAATTCCGGCTGATAAGGCAGCATCAACAGGAATTAGAATTGTAGTTTCTTTTTTATTATCTAAAAACTTTAATTCAAAGAATATGGCAAGGTCATTACCTATCTTTTTTTCCACTATCCTGTTTATTCTTGCAACACCATGCCCCGGATAAACGACTTTTTCATTTAGAGAATACATGGTAGACTCCTTTTTAAGGTAGACCTTAAAAATTCCTTACCATGCAAAAAGTGTAACACTCAATTTTTTTTTTGACAAACTCTTTAATTAATGGAAAAAAATGCTTTTTATATATAAAATTTTTGACCGTAGTATAAAATGGAACGTATTTGAATCAATATTTTATCAAAGCGTACTAACTGTGCATCAGTTTATATTATTTTACTTTTGTGATCGGAGTATATATGGAATTAATGGCATACTTTTTGCCTTTTTATATTTATCGATAATACTTTTAAACTTTGGTTTTGATAAATCTATGGCAGCCTTTTTAATTTACTTCACAGAAACTAAATTAGGGTTCAAAAAACTATTTCTGTCTCAATTTATCATACAATTAATAATATTGTTGATAATAACCTTTTGTCTGATAATTTTCAATGTTCAAATATCAAACTTCTTCTGTAAATTTTTTAATTGTAATCAAATTGGACCTACTATATGGATTCTTTTGGGATTATTACTGTTTTTTGAAGGCTCTAAAAAAACATTAAAAATGGTTGCCCAGCTTGAATTTTTAAATAAAGAATCAGCTTTTATAGAAATAGCAGGAATTATTTTTTATTGCGCAACTTTTTGGATAAGTTTCTTTTATAAACATACAATAAATCTAGAATTAATATTTGTACCTTTACTTTTAGAATCTATAATTAGCAATGTAGTTTACTTATATTTATTAATAAAAATATACAAAAAAATTCCACACACAACTTCTGGGCTCTCACAGCATAATAATATCCTTAATAGAATACTCATTACTAGAAGCTCAAATTATTTAAACCAAGTTAGCCACCTGTTTTTTTCACCTAACATGTTGTTAATATCATTTGGATATTTGTACGGATATAAACAATCGGCAATAATTAAACTAAGTAGTAGCATCTCTGTGTATTTTACTACTATAATCTCTAAAAGTTTTGGTTTTACAAGTGAAGCTCTTCTTGGACATTTAAAAGAATTTAACTTAAACATTCGAGTCCAAGCATTGGAGTTAGCCACAAAGAAATTATTTACTACTCTAATATGCTTGTTAATATTTTTTATAACCAACTACAAATTATTATATAAATTATTGCCCCAAATAACATGGCCAGAAACATATAGTTTCATGTTTTTTCTATTCTTTGAAAACTTTTTTATAACGTATGAATTGTTTTTTTTAATACAAGAAAAATTTTATTATATTGGCCTATTAAATTTTTTTTCAGCGTTACTTTTTTATATTATTATATTTTATTTAAAAATTTCTTTAATTTTAAGTATATCTTTATTGTTTCTTATTAGAGTAGTTGTCTTTTTTATTATTCGATTAATATCTTCTTACAAGCTCAATGTAAGTTTGCCCTATAGAGTAAATATAAAATATACTGTTATATTTGGTATAATATCCGTAACATTAGCTTTTTTAGAATACATCTTGATTTTAGTTAAATTTGATAGCACAATCTAAGGGAGATCTTTAACGTTTAAGGAGTAAAGTGAAAAATAAATTAATTTTAATGGTTTTTGTATCATGTGGTCAAATTATAAATTCAATGGAAAGTGATCCTTTTTCAGGAGAAACTTTAAGACGAATTGAAGATATAGCGCAATCTAAGTGGCAAAAAGAAAAAGAATCAAGAGAAAAATTTTGGACCCAGCTTTATAATAAACATGATGATATTAAAGATTATTATGAAAGATTAGAAAGATATGAAGAGGAGCTTTTTTTAGGGTTAGTTACCCTTGAGGAGATTCAAATTTATTTAGAAAATTATAATCTCAATAGTCCTAATAGTATCGAATTAGAAGATTCGATTTCAAAATTAAAAACAGAACATCAAAAACTTTCAGAAAAAATTGAAAAAATTAAAGACTCGTTAATCAATAATTACGAGAAATCTTTTAAGAATGATGAAGTATTAGAAGCTAGAAGAGAAAAACTGATAAGTAAATGTACAAACTTACTTAAAACTATAGATCCAATCTTAAGGGCCGCTGAATTTGATGCAAAAAAATGAAAAACCGTTACTTATTTTATCAGGCCCTACTGGAGCAGGAAAGACTGATTTTGTTTTAAAATTATGTACACAGCTTTCTGCAGAAATTGTTAATATAGATGTAGGGCAATTTTATACACCTCTTTCTATAGGTACAGCAAAACCTAATTGGAAAGATCAATCAACCCAACACCATCTTTTTGATATAATAGACAAACCTGAAAATATTACTGTTGTTCAATATAGAAATATTGTTTCAGAAAAATTAGCTCAAATATGGCAAAATAATAAAGTTCCCATTTTGGTTGGCGGTTCAGGTTTCTATATAAGTTCCTTATTTTTTCCTCCTCAAGAATTAAGCTCCATTAACAATAACTTTAATGTAATTAATGAAAACAGTTGGGAAATATTGTCAAAAATAGATCCAGAAAGAGCTAATAAAATACAGAAAAACGATACTTATAGAATTAATAGGGCTCTTGATATTTGGTATAAAACAGGCAAAAAGCCCTCAGGGCAAACTCCTATATTTTCTCCTATAAATAATAATATAAAATTAATTTTTTTAACTAGAGATAGAGAGGATTTGTATAAAAGAATTGATCAAAGAGTTGTGCAAATGATAGAAGAAGGCTGGGTAAAAGAAGTGCAAAGAATTCAACATACCCCTTCTTGGGCCGAATTTCTCAAAGTTAAAAAAATTATAGGTTATAATGATATTTTAAACTATTTAGATTCTTCTGAGCAAAATTTAGATAATCTCATATCTTTGATACAAAAGAAAGTTAGAAATTATGCCAAAAGACAATTAACATTCTTTAAGATGTTAGAAAAAAAAATTAATCAAGAAAAAAATCAAGATTTAAATATTTCTGTTGAATGGATTAACTTGACTTGCTCAAACAATGATTTATATATTAAACAAATATTAAAATTATATTCATAGGAAAATAATGGTACATGAAAATCATCATAATGCATGTTTTTGTAAAGATAAAAAAGGTTTCTTTATAACTCATAGACAAGCCAGTTTTATTTCGGCCATTACATTTCTATCCATTATCTTAATTATTATATTAAGTTATCTTTGGGGACAAAAACATGCTATACAAGAATTTACAAATAAGATGGTAGATGATTCATTTGCCGATAAAATTAATTATTCATACTATTCGCTTTATGGAAATATGCCGGTCAATGATAACGATGTCGATGAATCTTTTGATAGCGACGAAGACTTTATAGAAGAACCTAAACCTGAAGCAGATGTAACTGAACCAATTTCTCAAGTTCCTGAAATTAATAATAATAAACATTATTATGCTGAATTGGTTGGTTTTGGTAACATTAAATCTGCGCAACAATTTTATGACAGGTCCATTAAGAAAGGGCAACCGGTTAAAATCAAAACTAGACAAAGTAAAGGATCAAAAGGGAAAGTTGTTACTTGGTATCAAGTCGTTACTGAGTCATTTGAGGATAAGCTTAAACTCGAAGCTTTAGTTAATAAAATTAAAAAATCTGAACATTTGAAGAATATAAAAATTTTAGAAATATAATTATTCTTCTACTACGCCAGTTGCACAAGCAAGATAATCTGAAACGATGTCTGCTAATTCAGGTAATAGAGAGCTGGATTCAACTATCTCTTTTTTAATTTTTTCTCTTATTAATTTTAATATAGAACTACTGTATTGTTTTGCAAAATCTACAGCAGTTTTATTTTCCCTTTTTTCATTTACTAGATACAATGAAGCACCTCTATCTATCAATAATCTTGCTACTTCTAAATTATCATTAAGTACAGCAGTCATTAAAGGTGTAAATCCATAACGTGAGATTATATTTATATTGGCACCTTTATCTAGTAATAAGTTTGTTATGTCCGTGTTATTATTCATAGCAGCAAGAGACAAAGCTGAATTATTACCTGAGGGCTGAAGATTAACTTTAGCACCCTTATCCAGTAATAATTTCGCTATAGATTCTTTGTTTTCATCTATAGCAATCATTAAGGCCGACCAACCTTCATGTGGGTCTTGAGCATCTATATTTGCACCTTTATCAAGAGCTTCTTGAACAAGTTTGATGTCACCATCCCTAACGCCTCTAAGAAGCATTTTATTAGGAGCCTGGTCCAGACTATAAATTGATCCAATATAGCCTAAAGATAAAAACAAGAACAATAACTTAATTTTCATATTAACCTACTATTTAAGTTTGTTTGTTATTACCTAAACAAAAAACCCAGGACAGTAATTTAATTGTCATATTAAAATCCGGCGAAAGCATTAATCAGATCTCTTATTTCATGTTCTCTTTGCGCTGCGCTCTTGTTTAATATAGTGTGATATATTTCTGAGGCCGTTTTTAGATCTTTTTGGGCATTTTCTTCATTGTCATATGATGAACCAAGATCTGCTTTTTGTATAGAATACTTATTTGCATGTTTGAAGTCTTTTACTATTGCTTCTAAATCTTGGGTTTTTTTATTAGCTGCGTTAAGAACAGCTTTGCCTTGAGCCGTACCAAAGTCAAGATTTGCCCCGTTTGATATGGCTTCTTCCACTTTTTTCAGGTCATTTTCATTTATGGCCCTTATTAAGTTTGTATCTGGATTCATGGCCGAAATAAACGAAAAACTAGTAAGTAATATTATAAATGAACCAGTAAAGAATTTAGTATTCATAGTAACCTCCTATTAAAAAATATCGTAAACAACATATACTCTATTATTATCATATCAATACAAATAGTAAAAAATCAAGCAATTTCTTAATTGTCTTGAAAATATATTATGTCTTGATATTATGAGCCTATGGTCCGGAATTACCAATTTTAATTTAGGAATTAGTATGATTTCATCAATTCGAAAAGGATTCAAGAAAAAAGAGTACCAAGTTGCGGTTTTGATATTAGTCTTTTCATTCGGCTTTTTAATAACTATAGGCGAAATGTTTAAAAAGTTTACTGGAGGGTCAGATTGGGCAATATCAATAGATAATTATAAGATATCAAAAGAACAATTCACAAGAAAAGTTGAAGAAGAAAAGATTATAATAGATTCTTTTAAAAAACAGTTTGGAAATCAAGCTGGTGCATTTCTTGGATCTATGAACGTAGATCCTAAAGAATTAGCCATTAAAGCATTAATTAATGAGGCGCTATTGTCACAATTAGCTAAAAATCTAAATATTCATTTATCGCCAGAATTTGTCGCCCAGGAATTAGCAAAACAAGGGGCCAATTTGCAGATTTTAAGCGAGCTTTTAAACTACTCTTCTGTCCATGATCTTGAAAATGATATTAAAAATAACCTAAAGAATGGAATTACACTTGAATTGGCACAAGCAGCTTTTTATGCTCCTGGATTTTATATTAAAAATAGATATGTAGAAGAGTTTTTGAAAAAGAAATTTACTGTTTTGGTTTTTCCTTATGACAAATATTTAGAAGCTGTAAAAAAAATGCCACTAACTGATTTGGAGCTTGAGAAATTCTATAAAGAAATTACTGAAAGAGATAAGAGTTATTGGGTTCCTGAAAAACGAGAAGGTATTAAATATGATTTCTTCAAGACTGCCTATAGCATAAATGTGCAAGATAAAGAATTAGAAGATTATTATAATAAAAATAAAAATCTTTTTATGCAAAAACCAGCACAAGTAAAAGTTAGACGTATATTATTAAAGGATCCAGAACAAGCTGAAAAAATTCGAAGTGAACTTGTTGCTGAACCTAAAAAATTTAGTGAATATGCAAAACAGTTTTCTCAAGATGCTGAAACAGCTAACCAGGGCGGCTTGATTGATTTCTTTATAAAAGGTGAAAAGGATCCTGTATTTGAAGAAGAGGCATTTGCATTATCCAAAGATGATGAAATTTCTAATGTTATTCAAACAGCAGATGGATTAGAAATTTTACAGCGCGTATCCAAAAAACCTATTGAATTTAAAAAATTTGAAACAGTAAAAGATCAAATTAAAGAGATTTTGCAAAAGGAAAAGTTTGGAAATATTTTTAAATTAGATGTAAAAAAATTTATAGATACTTCAAGCTTGGATGAAAAAGCTTTTGATGAATTTTTAAAGAAAAGAGGAGCTGTTCAGAAAAAAATAGATACATCTACCACTGATTCTTCTAAGTTGGCAAAAAAATTGTTTGAAATCAATACTGAGGGTAAAATAAAATTAATGTATGATGACAATTCAGCTTCCTTGATTAGGTTAACTAAGATACAAAAGGGATATCTACCTGAATTGAAATCGGTTAAAGAAAAAATATCTTTATTACTTTATGAACAAAAGGCCAAAAAAAAATTACAAGAAGATTTGAATAGAGCTAAAAAAGAATTAGGAACCACAAGCTTTGAAAAATTAAAATCTGATTTAGGTTTAAAATTAATCGATACCCCTTGGATTGGCCCAAAAACTACAAATACAGAATTGGAAGATGTTCCTGTTGCTGAACTTGTAAAAATAACAAAAGAAAATCATATAAGCGATTATCTAGGCATTAAAAATGGTTATCTAATAAAACTTATTGCCGTTGAGCCCTTTAATCCAGCCAATTTTAATGAAAAGAAGGGTTCTATAGAAGATAATTTATATAAGCAGAATAAGGTAGAATATGATATGGGATTTGTTGCTTCTTTACAAAAAAATGCTAAAATAAGCTTTAATAAGAAAAATATAAAAAAATAATTTAAGTACTAATTGCAAAGATCAAATAATGAGTAAAAATACAGTAGCTGCAAAAAAAGAGGCTCTAAGTGAACTTATAGAAGGAAAAAAGAAGGCTTTAGAGTCTACTTTTTCCCAGATAGATAAGCAATATGGTAAAGGTGCCATAATGCTTCTTGGTGATTCTCCTAATCAAAAATGTGATGCTATACCTACCGGCTCTATTTTAATAGACCATGCAATAGGAATAGGTGGTTTACCTAGAGGAAGAATAGTTGAAATATTTGGACCAGAATCTTCAGGAAAAACAACATTGGCTCTACACGGTATCGCTCAAGCTCAAAAAAATGGCGGTATATGTGCTTTTATAGATGCTGAGCATGCTTTAGATTCTGGACACGCAACAAAGTTGGGTGTTAATATTAATGATTTAATCATTTCCCAGCCAGATTATGGGGAGCAGGCTCTAGAGATTGCAGAACTTTTGATCAGGTCAAATGCTATTGATATAATAGTTATTGACTCAGTTGCTGCGCTTGTTCCAAAGGCAGAACTTGAAGGAGATATGGGTGATGTTCATATGGGGCTTCAAGCCAGATTAATGTCCCAAGCATTAAGAAAGCTTACTTCAATTGTTCATAAATCAAAAACTGTTTTGATTTTTATAAATCAAATTAGGCAAAATATAAGCAGTATGGCTTTTGGAAATAAAGAGACTACCACTGGTGGAAATGCTTTGAAATTTTATTCATCATTAAGATTAGATATTCGCAAGATTGCTTCTTTGAAAAAAGAAGAGGATCACTTTGGCAATAGGGTTTCTATTAAAGTTGTAAAAAATAAGATGGCTCCTCCTTTTAAGAAAGTTGAAGTGGATCTTTTATTTAATGAAGGTATAAGTCCTGAGTTAGAGCTTTTAGATGCGGCAATTAATTATAACATTATTAGTAAATCCGGATCTTGGCTTTCTTTTAAAGGAAAGCAATTGGCTCAAGGTAGAGAACAAGCTTTAATTTATTTAAAGAGTAATAAAGAAATTACACAAGAGTTGCTTGGTTTAGTTAAAAATGAAATAGAATCTGTTAAGGTATTATAATTGTTAGTTAATTTTATTAGTCTAGAAGGAACTTTGTGGCATTGAAGGATAACAAATCGCCATTGGTCAACGAAAAAATTCGTGTTGACAGGTTACAATTAATTACTCATGACGGCCAAAATATAGGCGTCGTTTCAAGAAATGAAGCTCTTCAAAGAGCAAGGGAGGCTGATCTTGATCTTGTTTTGATTTCCGAACAAGGTGGAGAAGGTTTTCCTGTAGCTAAAATTCTTGATTTCGGTAAAATTTTATATTCCAAAAAAAAGAAGGCGACCGAAGCTAAAAAGAAGCAAAAAGTTATTAAAATAAAGGAAATAAAAATTAGGCCCAAAATAGGCGAACATGATTTGCAAATTAAACTTAAGCAATGCATTCAATTTTTAGCCGAAGGCAAAAGAGTTAAGTTTACTTTAAATTTTAAAGGTAGAGAGGCGGCCACAAAAAATGAGGTGGGTCCTGCTTTATTTAATAAAGTAGATTCTGCTTTTAAAGATGCCGCATTAAAGAATTTAGAAAATGAGCCGGATTCAAAAATGGGGTCAACTTGGTCAAGAATTTATTATTTAAAAGGTAATTAACGGGAATATCAATATGCCAAAAATGAGAACCAAATCTTCAGCAAAGAAAAGATTTACCAAAACAGCTTCAGGAAAGATAAAATATTCCAGGGCTTTTAGGCGTCATTTATTAACAAAAAAAACAAGGTCCAGAAAAAGAGCATTAAGGGGCGGCGGTTACATCGCTGATGTTGATCATAATAGAGTTGCCCGTTGTTTGCCATATTAATTTTTAATAAATTTGAAGGATAAATCATGACAAGAATTAAACGAGGTACGTCTACCAAAAAAAGACATAAACGCGTATTTAAGCAAACAGAAGGTTTTTGGGGACAACGCAAAAATGTTTACAAGCGAGCTAAGGATACTTTAATTCGCGCTTGGGCCTTTGCTTTTAAGGGCAGAAAATTAAAAAAACGTGACATGAGGTCACTGTTTATTGTTCGAATTAATGCTGCTTCCAGGGTCCACGGTTTATCGTATAATCAGTTTATACATGGCTTAAAACAAGCCAATGTTGAAATTGATAGAAAAATGTTAAGCCAATTAGCTATTTTTGAACCAAATGCTTTTTCCAAATTAGCTAGTTTAGCAAAAAAATAATTTTTATTGACCCAATATATTAAAGAATAGTATACCTAACATTGAAGCTAAATTTAATGTTAGGTATATTTTTTAGGGAGAGTAAAAATGGAACAATTAAGTATATTAGAAAAAAAGGTATTAGAGCTTGTTGAAACAATCAAAAAACAAAAACAAGAAATTGTATTGCTGTCTGAAGAAAATATAAAGCTAAAGAATGATATAGAAAATCTTGAAACAGCTTTGCTTTCTGATCAAAATGAAGTTGGTCAAGAAAAAGAGCTAACTAAGCTTGTAGTTGAAGGTTTAATTAAGGATATAGATGCCTTAGTTTCCAGTGAGCAGAGATAATGATCAGTGATTCTAAAAAACATCAAATAGAAATTCTTGGGCAAAATTATACTATTATAAGTGATGAAACTGATTCTGATATAGAAAAAATTGTTTATATGGTTAATTCTTTTTTAAAAGAAATTATTTCCAAATCTCCTCAAATAGATCACACTAAAGCAATAGTTTTTGTTGCTTTAAAATTGGCAAATAATACAATTAAACTGGAAAATTTAATTTCTAATTATGAAGAATATAATACAAAAATCATTGGAAGAATTGAGCAGGAACTATATTAAATAATTAATTAGGTGTTATTTTTCAACTTTTTAGTTAAAAATCATGTTCAGTACACTTTTAATATTGTATAATATAAGTTACCGAACTTATATATTTATACTTATTAGGAAATACTCATGATTGAATTAATGTATACTATAATAGGAACTTGTTTCGCTTTATTGACCCTCATAATATTATTTTTTGTCTTTTACTTGAAAAGACGTGTAAATTATGCAAATAAACTTATATCTGAGTCCAAATCTGTTTCAGATAAAATTAAAAAAGATATAGAAGAAGAGCGTAAGGATTCCCTTGCCAAAATTAAAGATGAAATACATAAGCGTAAAAAAGATTTTGAACTTGAGATGAAGCGTGAGCGTATTGATATTGAACGCTTGCAAAATAGATTAAACCTAAAAAATGAAGAATTAGATCAAAAGGAAAAGCGAATTGATGGGTTAAGCAGCGATCTTCAACAAAAGGAAAGGGAACTTATTCGTACCTCTGACATGCTTAGGGTAAATGAAAATAAATTAAAGTCTCTTTATAGTGAATATGTTACAAAATTGGAAAATGTTAGTGGCATGACAAGAGAAGAGGCTAAAGTAGATTTATTTCATTCATTAGAATCAGAAATTCATCATTCTAATGAAAAATGGATTCAAAAAATAGAGGAAGAGGCCAGACAGGAAGCAAAGGAAAGATCTATTCAAATTATTGTTACTGCCATGCAAAGGTATACGGCCGATCAAGTGACAGCCAACTCTTCATCTGTTGTTCATTTACCTAATGAAGAAATGAAAGGCAGAATAATAGGTAAAGAGGGTCGAAATATTAAATCTCTTGAAATGGCTACCGGTATGGAATTTATTATTGGAGAAACTCCAGAAGTTATTACTATATCAGGTTTTAATCCTATAAGAAGAGAAATCGCAAGGCGCACATTGGAGAAACTTATAGCTGATGGTAGAATTAATCCTACAAGAATTGAAGAGACCGTTGCCCAATGTGAAAAAGAAATGGATGAAATGATTCAGGAGTTTGGTAAAGAAGTTATTATGCACTTTAATTTGCAAGGAGTAAATCCTGAAATTGTTAGTCTATTGGGTAAATTACATTTCAGAACTAGTTATACGCAAAATGTATTAGAGCACAGCAAAGAAGTAGGAATTTTTGCTAGGATGATAGCTCAAGATTTAGGACTAGATGGGGAAATAGCTTTAAGAGCAGGATTATTTCATGATATAGGCAAGGCTGTAACATCTGAAGTGGAAGGACCGCACGCATTAATTGGTGCAGATATAGCAAAAAGGTGTGGAGAGGATCCTAGAGTTGTTAATGCAATTGCTGCACATCATGAAGAAGTGCCTTTTTTATCTGTATATGCTCCTATCGTAGTTATAGCTGATACAATTTCTGCATCTAGACCGGGTGCTCGACGTGAAACTCTTACTGCGTATGTCAAAAGATTGGAAAAACTTGAAGAGATAGGTAAATCTTTTTCCGGTGTAAAAAAAGTTTATGCTTTACAAGCAGGGCGTGAGGTAAGAATAATAGTAGAAGAAGATTATATTGATGATGAAAAGGCAATGATTTTAGCTCGTGACATAGCAAAAAAGATAGAAAAAGAGATGACTTTTCCAGGGCAAATAAAAGTAAACGTAATTCGAGAAAAACGATCTATAGAATATGCAAGGTAAGCGTTTATGAAAAAAAACATTAAGATTTTGTTTATTGGAGATGTTGTTGGTCAATTGGGTCAAGCTGTCTTTCAAAAACATATAGACCGTATTAAAAAACAGTATGATATTGATGGTATTATTGTCAATGGTGAAAATAGTCATTCATTGGGACGCGGTATTACACCACGGATTGTAAATTTCTTTAAGCATAATGGTGTAAATGTTATAACAAGTGGAAATCATATTTGGGCCCGAAAAGAAATTATACCTTATTTAACTCAACATACTGATCTTTTGCGTCCAGCAAATTTTCCTAGCTCTTGTCCAGGTGTAGGTGTAACAACATTTAATTGTGCCGGTATAGTTGTCGGCATAATAAATTTGCAGGGTCGCATTTTCATGAAAGAATATGTAGATTGCCCATTTCGTACCGCTGATACGCATCTGACATATTTAAAATCAAAAACAGATATTATATTAGTTGATTTTCATGCGGAAGCATCATCTGAAAAAATAGGTATAGCTTTATATCTAGATGGTAGAGTTAGCGCCGTTGTCGGCACTCATACGCATGTTCAGACAGCAGATGAAAGAGTGTTGCCAAAAGGAACAGCTTTTATAACCGATTTGGGAATGTCTGGAGCTCTGAATTCAATGATAGGCATGAAAAAAGATTCAGTGTTGCCCAATTTCTTAACACAAATGCCTTCAAAATTTGAAGTTGATATTGTCCCTCCAGCGCTTTTAAGTGGCGCTGTAATAGAAATTGATTCAGATTCCGGAAAGTCTCTCAATATTCAACGTATTAGAATTATTGATGAGAACATTCATGTTGATTCTGCAATTTCTGATTAAACTTCAAATTTAACTTATTATACAACCAGATTCTTTTTGTTTAGATACTGGTTGGGTTAACCAAGATTCTTGTTCATGTTTAAACTTAATAAATTCTTCATCAGGAAGATCTAAAGACATTGCTTGATTGCTCCATATTTTTATTGAGTTATCAAACGATCCAGACGCTAATTTATTTTCTGACAGTAAACATAATGAAGAAACTAAACTATCATGACCTTTTAAAGTAGCTATGCATTTATGAGAAGCAAGATCCAATATTTTTATTGTTTTATCAAAGGAAGCAGCAGCTAATTTATTTCCTGATAATAAGCATATCGAATAAACTGTACTATAAAGACCTTCTAAAGTAGATATGCATTTATGAGAAGCAAGATCCCATATCTTTATTGTTCCATCTATAGAATTAGAAGCTAATCTGTTTCCTGGTAATACACATACTGAATAAACCCCACCTTTATGATCCTTAAGGGTTTGTTCACAATCGCCAGAATTTAAATCCCATATTTTTATTGTTTGGTCCCAAGAGGCAGAAGCTAATTTATTTCCTGGTAATAAACATACTGAATAAGCACAATCTTTATGACCTTTTAAGGTAGCCATACATTTATGAGAAACAAGATCCCATATTTTTATTTTATTATCAGAATCTCCAGAGGCTAATTTATTTTCCGATAATGCACATATTGAATGAACCCTATGATTATGGCCTTTTAAAGTGTATATGCATTTGTGAGAAGTAAGATCCCATATTTTTATTGTTTGGTCCCAAGAGGCGGAAGCTAATTTATTTTTTGGCAATAGACATATTGAATTGATCAAGTCAGTATGACCTTCCAAAGTAGCTACACATTGATTCGAATTAAGGTCCCATATTTTTATTGTTTTATCTTTAGAAGCAGAAGCTAATTTATTTCCTGGTAATGCACATACTGAACTAATGTCATGTTCATGACCTGTTAAAGTTCGTTCACATTCCCACTCATTTTTAATCGGATCATATTCTTGCACGAGTTTAGCTAAATCAGGTATTAAATGCTCTCTTAAGCAAGCGCTGCGATACTCATTTATTCTGGTTTCTAATGCAGAAGGGGTCTCTTTTTTTTCTTTTAACTCAGCTGCATTTATGCAAAATGGCAGAGCTAGAATTAATAGTTTTATTTTTAATACTCTATCTATTTTAATATTCTCCATTATTTTTGGGTTACCCAAGATTCTTTTTCATGCATAAATTTAAGAAATTCTTCATCTGTAGGTCCTGAAGTTATTACTGGGTTGCTCCATATTTTTATTGTTTTATCAAAGGAAGCAGAAATTAATTTATTTTCTGGAGATGCACATAGTGATGTAGGTTGACCTTTATGACCTTCCAAAGAAGTAGTAACTTGGCGTTTATTAAGATCCCATATCTCTATTATACCACTAGTCCGATATGAAGAAGCTAATTTATTTCCTGGTAATGAACATATTTTTAAAATTAGGATAGCATCGCTTTGTAAAGCAACCTCACATTTACCAGAATCCGACTTCGCTGGAGCTTCGTCGGACAGGGTTAAATTCCATATTATTATTATCCTACCAGCACTAGAAGCTAACTTATTTCCTGGCAATACGCACATTGATTCCACACGTCCTGTACGTAGTGCAATTATACATTTATTTGAATTCAAATCCCATATTCTTATTTTTCCATCCTGAGTAGTATAAGCTAACTTATTTCCTAGTGATACGCTACATACTGAATCAACTTGTGTATCGCTTTCTAAAACAGTTGTACATTTATTTAAAGTAAGGTCCCATATTCTTATTGTTTTATCAGCAGAAGCAGAAGCTAATTTATTTCCTGGTAATGCACATACTGAATTAACAGAATCTTCATGACCAGTAAGAGTTTGTTCACATTTGCCGGAGGTTAAATTCCATATCTTTATTATCTTTGTTGTTTCGCCCCAAGAAACAGAAGCTAATTTATTATCTGGCAATGCGCATACTGATCGTACTTTATGATCCTCTAGCGTTTGTTCACATTTACCAGAATTGAGATCCCATATTTTGATTGTATTATCTTGAGAAGCAGAGGCTAATTTATTTCCTGGTAATAAACATACTGAAATAACACCATATGTATGACCTTCTAAAGTTCGTTCACATTCCCACTTATCTTGAATTGGATCATATTCTTGTACAAGCCTAGCCAAATTAGGAATTAAATGCTCTCTTAAACAAGCATCACGATGCTCATTTATTCTGGTGACCAAGGCAGAAGGGGTCTCTTTTTTTTCTTTTAACTCAGTTGCGTTTATGCAAAATGGCAGAGCTAGAATTAACAGGTTTATTTTTAATATTGTATTCATTTTAATATCCTCTTAAATTAATAGAAAGCCAATTATATAATAATAAAATAACATGTTATTATCAAGTTGTCAAATTATATGAAAAAAAGAGGGGGGTTTTTAGGGCACTCTCCCTTATAAATGAAAAAACCACCGCATTGACGAAACATCAATGCGATGGAAAAAAGGAGAGTAGTAATGAAGCCTAATTAAGATATAATGTAAAAAAACTCAACGCTTTGATACATTATATATTCCAGTATCTAGATATTTAGAAAAATGTCAACATTTTATTTTAACTATCTTTTTAAGGCAAAATCTCGATTTTAATTCATATAGAGTTTATTCTACTACGCCAGAAAACTCAAGCTTTTAAGCTGGGATGAATGGCTTCGAAGAATTTCGCGCGAAACAACGGCTTTTAAGCCGTTGAGCGCTTCATTTGGGGTCATTGATGTCTATTTGAATTATCTGTGCATTTTTTGAGACCAAGAGCTCTTTTAGGTATCCATTTGATATGGGGCATGTAAATATTAACTGATTTTTTAGGCTTAATAAAGCAGTAGACAAAATTGAAATGTTCTTTTGATCTAAATCAGTTATGAAATCATCTAATAAAAATATAATATTTTGATAACCTTCTTTTTTTAATATATTAATTTGAGCTATTTTTACTAAAAGAACTAAAAGTTTTTGTTGTCCTCGGGAGGCAAAGGCTCGAGATTTTTTATTTTTAAAATAAATATGAAAATCATCTAGATGTGATCCGAACATTGATTTTCCCAAATATTTTTCACTAGCCAATAAATTATTTTTGTTATTTAAAAAATTATCAAAAGAACTCCACGACCCTTCCTTGTCTTCATATTTTAAATTAACTAAGCAATTTTTATCTATATAAATATTTAAAAGATCATTTAGTTCTATTTCAATATTTTGTAAGATAGTCCTCCGTAAATCACGAATAATTTGTGATTGTTCCCAAAGTTGCTTTGTCCAAATCAAGTATACCTCCTGATCAAAAACTTGATTTTGCAGTATTTTATTTCTGTTATCTAAAATTTGTTTATATTTTTTACAAGTTTGCAGAAAAGAAGCATTTGTAAGTAATATATATTGATCTAGAAAATTTCTACGATTTTCTGGACCAAGCTTAACTAAATCTAAATCTTCTTCTGTCAGAGTAATAACTCTGTAAGAATTTAGTAATTCTTTGAAAGATAGGATAGATTTTTGATTAATTTTTACGAGTCGCTTTTTTCCAGCCAATCCTGCTTGTATCTCTGTTGTTTGTAGATCATCTTTAAAGGTAGCCTTTATAAAAAAGCTGCTTTTTTCGATTTTTATAAGTTCTTTTGCTATATGCGTTCTAAAAGATTTTAGATAGCCTAAGTAATGTAGAGCTTCTAAAATTGAAGTTTTTCCTGAACCGTTATCCCCTTCAATTAAAATAATTGGAGACTTGAAGTTAAAGATTACTTCTTCAAAACAACGAAAGTTTTTTAATTGTAAACTAACCAGTTGCACAACTCTCTCTTTTTCATGATTAATTATTATAAGAAGGTGAAACAGGCATAACTAAATAAATATAATCTATATCTTTTTCATTTGATTCAAAAATTATTGGTCTATTTGAATCATTCAAATAAAAATTAACTTTATTTTGTTCAAATGCTTGTAATCCATTTAAAAGATAAGGGGTATAAAATCTGATTGTAACCTCATCTGAATTAAATTCCTCTAAAGATATTTGTTCATGCAGTGATCCTATTTCTTTATTTGAAATAGACATTTGTAGATTTGTGTTTTCAAAATCAAACTTTGTTGCAAGGAATTGTCCTGAAAGTAAACAGGCTGAACGCCTTAAAGATTTTAGTAGACTTGGCTTATTAATTATACCTTTTTTGAAACCGTCTTTATTTAGAATTTGTTCATATTGAGGAAACTGTTCATTTAAAATTTTAGTAAAAAAATTAAAAGAATCGCCAGAAAACACTAATTGATTAATGCATTTGCCTAAGAAGATTGATTTATCACTAACGTTTTCTATAATTTTTTTTAATTCAAAAACTGCTCTTCTTGGTAATAACCATGATTTTGGTTCACTTAAAGAATAGTTTTTTGATATAACTTGAGCTAAGCAATGACCATCTGTAGTTGTCATTTTTATTTCTTTATTGGTTATTTCTAGCAATAAACCATTAAGTGCAGGGTTGGAATTATTTTGTGGAATAACAAAAGCGACCTTATTTAACATTTCTAGCAATAGAGCTGTATCTATTTGCATCAAATTTTCAATTCTTTCTGGAAAAGAAGGGAACTCATCTGCATTTTTTATATTTAATGATAACTGTATAGGGCCAGAATGTAATACTATTTGATTGCTTTGTATATTAAATTTAAGATCTCCATCAAGTTCTTTTACCAAATCAAAAAAACGCTTGCCGGAAACTAAAAAAGATCGAGTCTCTTCTATGTTGCTTTCTTGAGCAAAGCAACTTTGTTGCAAGCTTATTTCCAAATCTGTACTTTTTAAAATTATTTCTTTATGTCCGGTATTAAATAATATAGAAGATGTTACATCTAATGTTGTTCGTTTTGTACAAATTGGTTGCATGGCTGACAAAATAGACGCTAAATTTTTTTGTTCTAAACTAAATGAATGTTCCATAAATTACCTTTATAATTTCATAATTTTTATTATATAAATAGTATAATAAAAATTATATTATTTCAAAACAGATCCGGTCATTTTGAACCAAATCATAAGATCAAGTTTATCCTGTGGGATATTAAATGATTTAAGAATGTTTTCAAAATCTAGATATTTTGATTTTGTTATAGTTTTCGGGATCTGATTAATTAAATTCTGTTGTAATAAAAAACGTAGAATATGTCTGTCTATTATTGCTAAGTCATGATACCCAACATTTCTCATAAAATGGGAAGCTTCTTTGTATCCTAAACCTTTGATATTTTCTACTAAAAAATCACGAGCTTCTTGAGAACTTGTAAATTGTGTAAGAATAGTTTTTATGTTACTAAATTTTCTCGCTTCCACTATATATTTAGCTTTATTATTATGAAATCTATGACCATGTTTTCTTATTATATCTTTAATTTCACTTTCGCTTCTATTCAAAAACCCATTTACTCCAATCTCTTTTTGGATAGCGATAGCGCTTAATGCTTTTGAGTTAGCTGTTAATATACAAAAGCATAATTCGCTGAACCAGACAGAATCATTTTCTTGATATATTTGCGCAAATTCTTTAAGTCTTTGTTCTATTAAGGGGCTTGTTTCTATATACATAATATTTTAATTTTTTTTAAATTAAGTATATTTTATAATATAATTAATGTTTTTTCCAGAAAGTTTAAAAATGAATAACAAGCTTCCAGATATTAAAACAGATTTTGCAGCCTGGTATCAAGAGGTAGTCTATCAAGCAGAGTTAGCAGATCAATCTCCAGTTCGTGGATGTATGGTTATTCGTCCATATGGTTGGGAAATTTGGGAAAATATTAAAACAGTTTTAGATAAACGAATAAAGGAAACAGGACATCAAAATGCAGCTTTTCCTTTGCTTATACCGGAATCATTTTTAAAAAAAGAGGCCAAGCATGTTGAAGGCTTTTCCCCAGAATTAGCTGTAGTTACCCATGCCGGTGGAAATAAACTTGAAGAGCCATTAGTTGTAAGACCAACTTCAGAAACTATTATTCATTATATGTTTGCACAATGGATAAGATCTTGGCGTGATTTACCTATGAAAATTAATCAATGGTGCAGTGTTGTAAGATGGGAAATGCGTACAAGGCCATTTTTAAGAACTACAGAATTTTTCTGGCAAGAAGGGCATACAGCACACGAAACTCAAGAAGAAGCTCTGGAAGAAGTTAAAATGATGCTTGATGAATATGTTAAATTGGCTCAAAATTATCTGGCCATACCTGTTATAACTGGAAGAAAATCTGAAAGTGAGAAATTTGCAGGCGCAGATTCCACATATACACTTGAAGGCATAATGCAAGATGGTAAAGCATTACAAATGGGAACTTCCCATTGCATATCACAAACTTTTGCAAAAGCCTTTAATATGGCTTTTCAGGATAGAGAAGGTAAAAATAGTTATCCATATTTGACTAGTTGGGGAATAACTACAAGATTAATAGGCGCTACTGTTATGACCCATGGGGATGAAAAGGGCTTGGTACTTCCTCCAAAAATTGCGCCTTTTCAGGTTGTTATTATCCCAATAATTTTAAAAGATAAAAAAGAGGAAGTTTTAAGGAAAGCCCAAGAAATAAAAGAACAACTTATAAAATGTGGAGTTCGAGTACATCTTGACAACGATGAACATAAAACTCCTGGCGCTAAATTTTACCAATGGGAGCTTAAAGGCGTGCCATTAAGAATAGAAATTGGACCGAGAGATTTACAAAATGGGCAGGTAACGTTGGTCGATCGTCTTGGAATTTTAAAACAAGCATTAACATTTGATAGCTTGTGTGATACTGTTGTAATTTCTCTAGAGAAATTACAACATGAGATGTTCTCTCGAGCAAAGCTTCGTTTAAATCAGATGTTACACAAAAAAGCTAAGTTAAATGATTTTGCAAAAGAATTAGAAGGTAATTCAGGCGCTTATCAGACAGGTTGGTGTCAATCAAGCGAATGTGAAGCTCAATTAAAACAGTATAAAGCTACAATAAGATGCTTGTTGAATGAAAAAACTTTTGAAGAATGTTTCTATTGCCATAAAAAAAATATTGTTGATATAATTGTTGCGAAAGCTTATTAATCTAATGCTTCGACAAGCTCAGCATGACCGGACTTTTTCTTTCTCTCCAGTCATCCTGAGTGAAGCGCGTAAGCGCGAAATCGAAGGACGAACCATGAAAGTTTAAATGGATTATTTGACCAAGTTTGAGATATATTTACTTACTGAAAAGCGTGCAGCTCGTAACACTTATACAGCTTATATCACTGATATTAAAAAGTTTCTAAACTTTTTAAAGAGCCAGAATATAGATTTACTTAATGCGCAGGCACAAGAACTAAAAAAATATTTACTAATTTTGAAAAAAGAAGAAAATCTGAGTCCTCGTAGTTTGGCGAGAAATGTTTCTTCCTTAAAAGTATTTTATGGATTCTTACATAAAAATCACAATATAACCAATATCTCTACTAATTTAGTGTTTCCTAAAATAGAAAAAAGATTGCCTAATTATTTGTCTGAAGAAGAAGTTGAAAAATTACTAGAATTTTCAAAGCAGGATTTAACTGATATTGGTATTAGAAACAAGATAATGGTATATATTCTATATGTAACTGGGATAAGAATAACAGAACTTGTAAATTTAAGGGTATCAAATATCCAATTTGATACCGGTTTTCTTTTAGTGAATGGTAAAGGAGGAAAAGATCGCTTGGTTCCTTTACCAAAAGAAGTATCTGAAGAACTTCAAGGATATTTAAACACTACTCACTCTAAATTAATAGGCAGAGAAAAATACCATTCTACAGATTATCTTTTTCCTACACTTTATGGAAAAGTAATCAAACCTTTATCAAGACAATCATTCTGGTTGTTTTTAAAAAATTTAGCTAAACAAAGTGGTATAGAAAAAAATATTTCTCCTCATAAATTACGTCATTCTTTAGCAACCCATTTGCTCAAAAAAGGGGCCAATCTGAGATCTTTACAAATGCTTTTGGGGCATGAATCTCTTTCCACTGTTCAAATTTATACTCATGTTGAAACGGAATTTTTAAGAAAGGTGTATGATAAGTTTCATCCTAGATCGTCTTAACGCAATTTTATTGATATTTCTATCTACACTACTATTAAATTTGGCTTTAATCTTTCCATATCGATTTTATTTTTTAGTTTTTATTTATTTGATTCCCTTATTATATTTAAACGAAAAAAAAAAGCTTAATATGTATAAAGGGATTTTTTGGGGGATTTTTTTTTATACTATACATTTTTATTATCTATTTATATTAATATATGAAAAGGGGGAAGGGCAATTTAGACTTTTTTTTATACCAATTATTATATTATATTTTTCTATATATTCCGGTATATGGTTTTTCTTATCATCACAATTAAGTTATCTTATAAAAAACAGGTCTCTTGGGTTAATTATATCAACCTATTTGTACATATGGTTTATTTATAATTATATATTTTGGATTTTTCAAGAAAAGTCTGGATATGTTTTTTCTTTACCTTGTTTGCCATTAGTACATAACAGTAGATTTTTAAGCTATTTGAGTATTTGTGGATTGGGATTTTGTATCTGTTATATATTGATATTAAATTTATTCTTATATTTTAGCACTAGAAACAAAAAAATATTAGTCATATGTCTAATGTTTGTAATTATTTTTTTATATAATCCATTGGACCTAAGAGTTGAAGAAGATCCTTTAAAAACCTATACTTTAAAAGTAAATGCAAAAAATAAAAATCCATATGAGCTCGCCCAATCAATAAAATGGGCAATTATAGATTTAGCTAATAAAATAGATTCTGAGCCTAAAGTTATTTTGATGCCAGAATCATCTTTTCCTTTTGCTCTTAATGATTATATCGAAGTAATAGAATGGTGGTATTATGATCTTAAAGATAAAACAATTCATATTATTTTGGGATCACATCGTAGAGAAGGGGCTTTGCTTTTTAATACCGTATATCATTTATATGAAGGCAAGATAATAAATTTTTATGATAAAACAAATTTAATGTTTTTTTCTGAAAAAATACCAACCTTATGGAAAAAATTATATATATTTAATGATCTCTTTTTAAAAGATTGCCAAGAATTTTCTTCTGGAGATAAAAATAGCTATTTTAACATTGGAGAGATTAAATCAAGTGTTTGTATTTGTTCCGATTTATTTCTCAATAAACAAATACAAACTGATTGTGATATTATTTTGCTGTTCATGAATTATAGTTGGTTTAGATTAAAATATATAAGAAGGTTAATAGATTTTTATGTTATTTTAAAAAGAAACCAGTTAAATAGGCCTTTAATTTGTGCAAATTTCTAACTTTTGATGATGCCATGAGCAAGTTCTTCTTTATAGAATATGTAAAGACCTATTAAAAGAAAAATTGTAGTTACAAGAAAATCCCAAGAAATTCTCTCTGCAAAAATCAACCATTGTAAAATTGCTGTAAAAATTGGAGTTAGAAAGCCACAAAAAGATAAAAAAGTCGCTGTGTACTTCTTAAGTAATGAGCCATATAAATTGTAACAGATTATATTACCAATCAATATCAACATTATAATCATAAAAGCAAAATTCTTGAAGTTATATATAGGCACTTGATTCCAATTTTCAAGTATAAGTGATGTTGCGATAGAAAATATCCCACCCAAAAACATTGTTATCCCATTAATAGTAATTAAAGAGGGGTATTTATTTAGAGATTCTTTTATAGTTATCCATGCAAAAGAGGAACTAACAACTGACAATATTATTAATATTTCCGGAATTGATATGTGCAAAAATTCTCCGGCTAATTTTTCCATAGGAGACTGGGATAAAATTATTGGTATAAAGCTTAAAAATCCTATAACTAAACCAACTTTTTTCTTAAAATTAATTTTTTCATTAAACATATAATAAGCAAATATTGATGTTATAAAAGGAGATAGATTAAACAAAAGAGATGTTTTTGCAGCAGAAACGTATTCCAAGGCTAAAAATTCAAATATATATGGAATATAGATATGCAATATGGCTAAGGGGACAAAAAGTTTAAGATCACTTTTTTTTATCTTTAAACTTTGCCTGTCAAAAAAATATAGATATAAAAGCAGAGCTAGTCCTGCCAAAATCATTCTAATTCCAACAAAAGCTATAGGGGCTGCATATGATATTGCAGCTTTTGCAAGTATAAAAGTTATTGCAAAAAGAAAGTATAAAATAAAAATTAAAAACATGATTTGTTAAACTAAACACTTTTCTTTAGAATATTCAGTATATTCTAAAATTATATCAGCTAGTTCAGGCAATAAGCAACAGGATTCAACAAATTCTTTGTGTAATTTTTGTCTTCTTCTTTTAGGCTCTTGCTTTATTAATTCAACCATAGCTTGTGTTTCGTTGGCCACCATTTCAGCATATCTAAAATTGGAGATCTCTAAATCAAAAGAAGCGCCTGCATATAGCAATAGCTTTGCTATAGTTATATTGCCTCTAGCCACTGCCCAATTTAGAGCAGTATCCCCTTTCCAATCTTTAATATCATAATTAGCATTGGCATCTAGAAGTAATTTCACTATTGCTTCATTTTTATTTATAGTGGCATGTATTAAAGCTGTATAACCACAGTTACTTTGAATATCAGTGTCAGCCTCATTATCTAGCAGTAGTTTTACTATAGTTGCATAACCCTTGCTTGCAGCTTCAATTAAAGCTGTTTCATTAATCAAGTCAGGCTGATGATTTACATCTGCATACTCATCTAGAGCCTTCTGGACAAGTTTTATATTTCCTTCTTGGGCACCCCTGATGAGCATTTGATCAGGATTTTCGTCCATGCTATAAATTGATCCAATAGACCCTAGGCATATAAATGATAGTAATAATTTAAGTTTCATAATAAACCTCCAAAATCTATAAAAAATAAGATATATAACTATTATTTTATAGACAAATAGTAAAAAGTCAAGTGCTAATTGTTTTGGAATTTTTATCCTCATAATTAATTTGTTGATTATTGCCCTTCTTGTTTTATATCCTAAAGAAAAGGGGAACCCTAAACATTAGGGAGAGTGGTATGGAAAACTTGTCTTTGTCCTATTCTAATGAACAAAATATATTATATCTGCAAAATCAATTTTTAATAAATGGATTTCATTATTTTAAAGTTAAAAACATTTTAGATGGAAGAAAAATAATTTTAACCATGTTAAACTCTCTAAATTATTATAATAATATTGCATGCTTAACTTCTAATAATAATGAATTTAGAGAAAATGTTTTTGATATTTATTACACTTTAACAAAAGAAAACTCTACAGAAAATATTGATAATTTAGTAAATTTCTTTTTAGAAACTTTTGATTTCGATTTTATGTGGATAGAGGAATCAAAAGATTTTATAGAAACAAGTTGGTATAAAATCTTTAAACAACATTTAATTGATTTTAATTTTTATAAAGTTATACCCATTATGATAATCTCTTAAATATTAGGATAAAATTGATAATTTTAGGTATAGATCCTGGATTGCATATTTCAGGATATGCGGTTATAAAAAAAAACGGATCACAAATTATATTGATAGAGCATGGTTTTTTAAAAATGAATCCTACAAAATCAATACCAGAACGTATTTTAGAATTTCACTCTTATTTTGATCATAAGATTAAGATTTTTGATGTTTCTGTCGTTTCACTTGAAACCCCATTTCTTGGTCGCAATGCCCAAAATTTTTTGAAACTAGGTTACTTGAGAGGAATATTATACCTTTTGTCAAAACAGAATGATTTAAAAATTCATGAGTTTTCACCCAGACAAATCAAGCAATCTATCACAGGTTTTGGGGGGGCAGGAAAAGATCAAGTAGCACGAGTTATCTTACAATTTTTTCCAGCATTGCAGATGCCAAAAAAATTGGATGTTACAGATGCCATAGCTATAACTTTATGTGGTGTCTGGAAGTCAAATCTAAGATTATAGTTTTGATCTTAATTCTGGAGCAATAGTTATTGGATTTTGATCTTTATTATTTTTATCAAGTTTAATAAAGGGTATAGGATTATAGTTAGAACCTTCTGTCATATATTTGTAACAATTGAAGTAGTAATTAATTATTTTTATTTTAATTTCTGATTTAGCTTTATCTACTTTTTCTTTATAAGCTTTTGCTATTTTAATTTGATCTGAACTATAGTTATTGGTTAAGATGACTTTTTCTGCATCACTTTTAGCTTTAGAAAGAGCATTCAAATAAGCAATAGATAGTTTTTTGTATTCATCGCAAGATTCTTGAGTGATTTTATCGAATTTATTATCATAGTCTCTATTGGCCACGTCTACGAATAGTACATTTATTGATTTAATTAAATTTTTTATTTTTTCTTTAGACTCTTCAGGTAATATTGAGTTTAAAGGAGGCTCATAAATTGTTTTAGGATTTACCTCTAATAAAAATAAATTTAATATTTCTTCTACAGCTCGTTTTTTTTCTTTATAATCAAATGTCTGAAATTCTTTTTTCCAATCAGCACAATATAAGTTAGTAGTAAATGTTATAAATATTAAAACCTTTTTGATCATATTTTCCCAAATTTAAATATGTCTGATAATGTGTATTATGTAAAAAGAACTACTGTTTTTTAAAAACTAAAAAATTGATTCTTGAAATCATTTAAATCAAGTTTATTGTTATCCCTAAAAAGGTTACCATAATAAATTTTGTTTTCAAAGAGCTTAGGAGAAAAAAATATCTGCATATATTTAGCTGATGTCTTTTTATGTATAATTTTTTTTAACACATCAAAGCAATATATGTCAATATTTAAATTATTTTGGTCATAATTGCAAAAAAAGATCTTTTTTGAAAGAAAAAGAGGCAAAAATGGCAAAATTGACATTTCAGATTCCTTGACAAGCAAAGGCAAGGCAAAGGTAAAAATCTTTTCACTATACCAATCCTCGCCCTCTTTTTTTAATCTATGGCAAAAGAAATTTATTGTATTTGCAAATTCATCTATATTTTTTTCATATTCAATTACAAATCCTTCATCTGGGCCAATCATATTCAGAAAAAATATTGGGGTTTTTTCAAAGTTATAAACCAGTTTTTTTACTTTATGATTCATAACAAATATTTTATAAAAGCTTTTATGTTTTCTAAATTTAGTATCAGTATATTTACTTATATAAAAATATTGAGAATCAACTTTCTGTGGAAAAAAAATTTCTTCTTCTTCATCTTCCAAAACAGTTTCAATGCAATTATTATCGATATTCATTAATGCTATAAAACTCTTATTGCCTTTTTTTGCGCTAAAATAAAATTCATTTTTATTGATCCAGTTGATAAAGCTTATATTATATATTGGCTCAGAGAAATTAATTTTATTTAAAATATTATTCTCTAGGCTTCCTATCCTTATTATTCCATTATCTTGAAAACTAAAATTTTGCGTATCAGGTATAACTTTGAAATCCCAAAAATTTATTTTACTTCTATTTATTATTTCTTGAATTTTATTATCATTTGGATTATAAACTAACAATTCTGATTGATTTTTATAGGTATGAACTAAAAAGATATATTTAGTTTTACTATCTATAGCTACTGGGTGCACAAATTCGCATGAAAGGGTTATATTAGTGTAAAAGAAGAAAAAAGTTATTATTTTAATCACTATTTACTCAATCTAAAATTTCTACTTCTTTTACTTATACATCAAAACAATTATTTCATCTACAACACAAAAATACGAACTAATTCTGGCAGCAACTATAAAGTTTGTTGTTTTTCTTTTGGACAAACAGCATACTCTGAAACTATCTCAGCCAATTCTGGCAATAAATATTCAGATTCAACAATTTTTTTAACATCTTGTCTTAATTTCTCTCTTTTTTCATATTCTTTTTTTATTAAGTCTTCTATAGATTTATGTTTTACTATTTTTGCTATACCTAAAGCTGTTTGACCTCTATAATTTGTTAAATATAAAGAAGCTCCAGCTTCTAATAATAACTTTACTATGGCTTCTTGATTAGATACCGCAGCGAGCATTAAAGCTGTGTAGTCTCCATCATTTTGAATATCAGGATCAGCGCCATTTTCTAATAATACCTTTATTATATTTTCACTATCTTTTATTATTACAGCCATTATTAAAGCTGTATCACCTCTTTTATTTTTATAATTTATATCTGCATTTCTCTGAATAGCACCAAGAACCAAAGATATATCTCCATTGGATGCGCCACTGAAAAGCATTTTATTTGCTTCATGATGCTGTCTTCCTTTTTTATATTCGTTTTCTATTAACAGTTTTATAGGAGCTGTTTTTGCTAAATCTAAAGCCGTTTTGCCCTTATTATTTTTTAAATCTAGAGAGACTCCAGAAGCTAATAATAGCTTTACCATGGCTTCATAAGAACTAATTACAGCTTCCATTAAAGCTGTATAACCGTTTCCATCTGCAGTATTTATATCTGCGTTTTGCGCAAGAGCTTCTTGAACAAGTTTTAGATCGCCGCTTCTAGCACCTTTAATAAGCATTTTATCAGCATCGCTCATGCTATAAATTGCCCCAATAAATCCCAAGCAAATAAATGTGAATAATAATTTAAATTTCATGTCAACCTCCTACAAAGTTCGTTTTTCTTTTGGACAAACAGCATACTCTGAAACTATCTCAGCCAATTCTAGAACTATATCAGCTAAATCTGGCAATAGATATTTGTCAGTAATTTCTTTATAAACATCATTTCTGAATTTTTCTCTTCTTGCATGTTCATTTTCTATTAGATCTATCATAGCAAGATATCTTCTTCTAGATCTATATCTATATTCTTCTTTTTTTACTATATCTAAAGCTGTTTCTCCCTCACTATTTTTTAAATCTAAAGAAGCGTCATTTTCTAACAACAGCTTTGCTATATCTTCTTTGGCAAAGAATGCAGCATTCATCAAAGCTGTATCGCCATTGTTATCTTGAATATCAGGATTAGCGCCATTATTTAATAACAACTTTACTATATATACAGAACCATTAACTATAGCTTTATGTAAGGCTGTATAACCGTATCTATTTTGATAGTTTACATCAGCCTTATTTTTAAGGGCCTTTAGAACAAGTCTGATGTCGCCTTCCTCAGCACCCATAATGAGCATTTCATTAGGAGTTTCATGTATGATGAATGTTTCTTCCATTGTATAAAGTGACCCAATAAACCCCAAAGACAAAATTGAGAATAATAATTTAAATTTCATGTTAACCTCCTATAAAATTTCTTTAGATATATCTCCATTGGATGCGCCCAAAATAAGCATTTTATTAGGAGCCTGACCCATGCTATAAATTGCCCCAATAAATCCCAAGCAAATAAATGTGAATAATAATTTAAATTTCATGTCAACCTCCTACAAAGTTCGTTTTTCTTTTGAACAAACAGCATACTCTGAAACTATCTCAGCCAATTCTGGCAATAAATATCCAGATTCAACAATTTTTTTAACATCTTGTCTTAATTTCTCTCTTTTTTCATATTCTTTTTTTATTAAGTCTGCTATAGATTTATATTTTTTTCTTTTTGCTATATCTAAAGCAGCTTCCCCCTTATTATTTTTTAAATCTAAAGAGACGCCAGCTTCTAATAATAGTTTTACTATTAGTGGATAATTATTATATACAGCCCACATTAAAGCTGTGTCACCTGTTTTGTCTTTAATATCAAGATTAACGCCTCTATGCAGTAGTAGCTCCACAATAGATTTACAATTATCAGGTATAGCCCACATTAAAGCCGTAGCGTTGTTTTCACCGCCTTTAATATCAGGGTTGGCACCTCCGTCTAACAATAGTTCCACTATATTGTCATGGCGACACCTATGAGATGCAGCTAAAATTAAAGCTGTGTCGTCTTCATCATTTTGAAGATCAGGATCAGCGCCATTTTCTAGTAATAGTTTTACTATGGATTCATGACCATTATCTGCAGCTATCATTAAAGCTGTAAAGCCATATATATTTTTATAATTTACATCAGCTTTCTCTTTAAGGGCTTCTTGAACAAGTTTGATGTCGCCTTCCCCCTCGGCGCCTCTAATGAGCATTTCATTGGGATCCTGCATACTGTAAATTGACCCAATGAATACTAAAGATAGAAGCGATATTAATAATTTAATTTTCACAATAACCTCCCTATATTAGTAGAATCATATATATATAATATTATCAAATAGAAAATGTACAGTCAAGGCTGTTATTCATTGTCTATAAACTTAGTAAGTTCTTTCTGGAATTCTAAATAAAGTGTACCTGTAGGACCATTACGTTGTTTACCTATTATTAATTCTGCCATAGATGGGTTTTCTGTATCTTGATTATAAACAACATCTCTGTATAAAAACATTATTAAATCAGCGTCTTGCTCAATAGCACCTGATTCTCTTAAATCAGAAAGCATGGGTCTTTTATCCATACGAGCATCTACGGCCCTAGAAAGTTGTGAAAGAGCTACAATGGGTATTTTTAATTCTTTTGCCAACCCTTTTAAGGCCCTAGAAATCTCTGATACCTCCTGATGTCTATTTTCATGCTTTTTGGTTGAATGTAATAATTGAAGATAATCTATCACTAATAACTGTAAATTGTGATCAACTTTTAACTTTCTAGCTTTGGCCCTAAGATCCATTATACTCAAGGCTGGGGTATCATCAATAAATAATTTATAGTTTGCTAATTTAGCAGCTACACTTGTAAGTTCGATCCATTCATCTGAAGATATTGTCGCATTTCTTATTTTATGCAAGGAAATATTTGATTCTGTCGACAATAACCTCAAGGTTAATTGTTCTGCTGACATTTCAAGAGAAAATACTCCTACCGTAATACCATTAAGAGCTGCATTGGTTGCAATATTTAAGGCTAGGGAAGTTTTTCCCATAGAGGGTCTTGCTGCTAATATTATAAGATCCCCATTTTGCATACCCGAGGTAATTTCATCTAATTTTTTAAATCCAGAAGAGATCCCGGTTATTCCTCTACTGTGAGCCTTAATATCTGAAAGATGAGAGAACGTCTTTTTTAACCATATATTTAATTGAACAAAAGACTGATTAGAACGCTTGTTGGAAATTCTAAATATTATTTTTTCTGCTGTATCTAGTACCGAGTCAATTTCTTCATCATTCTGAGAATAACAATTAGATATGATCTCGGTGGCTGATCCAATCAATTCTCTTAAAACAGACTTTTCTTTGATGATTTTTGCATGTTGCTCTACAAGACCAGATAAATGAATATCTTCTTGCAAAGAGATTAGATATACTAGCCCACCAACGAAATCTATTTGTTTTTTTTTTTCTAATTCGTCTTGCAATGTAACAAAATCAATTCTTTTCCCCTTTTGCGATAATTCTAACATAATTTCATATATTATTTTATGACTTATATTATAAAAATCTAAAGGCAAGAGAATTTCGCCAACTTGATTAAAATTAGAATCATTTAATAAAATGGCACCTAAAACAGCTTTTTCTGCATCAACATTTGATGGAAGTTGTTTGCCCAAAACAGACTCTATTACATCGTTAGAGTTATTTTTTTTTGGATGAAATGTTTTAAGCATTCTTTTTATTCTGAAATAACTTTAAGTAAAAATTTAGGTTTCAATTGGTTAGATAACTTTACAGTAACCTCAAATGAGCCTTGTTTTTTTATAGGCTTTTCTAGTTCAACTTGATTTTTGGATATTTTTATTCCTTCTGTATCCAATAAATTTACTATGTCAGAAGAATTAATGGCACCATACAACTTTTCTTTATCATGCATTTTTCGCTTTAATGTTATCTTTAATGCTTTTATTTTTTCTGCAAGCATAGAAGTTTTGGTTGCTACTGCTTCTTTTCTATTTTCAATAGTTTTGACTTTATTAAGATAAAGTTGCTCATTTTCATTTGTAATTACTACACCTAGTTTTTTTGGAACTAAAAAATTGGTGGCGTAACCTTCTTTAACTTTTATAATTTCTCCGGGTATGCCTACTCTTTCTACATCTTTTAATAAAAATACTTTCATGGTTATCCTATAATTAATAATTTAATTAATTATAGTATACTCAAAAAAAGCAATTTTTTAAAATTTATACTAATTTATTCTAGGTTATTTTTGTTTTGGACAAACTGCATACTCTGAAACTATATTAGCTAAATCTGAAGGTAGATACTTATCAACAATTTTTTTAACATCTTGTCTTAATTTCTCTCTTTTTTTATATTCATTTTCTATTAGTTCTATGTTATATTCATTTCCTATACCTCTCGCATAATCTAATGCGGTTTTACCATCTTTATCTTTTAAATCTAAATCAGCACCAGCTTCTAACAAGAGTTCTACTATGACTTTATTATATTTATTAGCAGCCAACATTAAAGCTGTATCTCCTCGATTGCTTTTAATATTAGGATTAGCACCATTTTCTAATAAAAAATTCACCATTTTATTATCTTGACTTCTTGTAGCATACATCAAAGCTGTCCACCCACTTTCGTCTTGATAATTTATATTTGTTTGATAATTTATATTTGCAGCAATTTTTTTATTACCAAACATAGCACTTTTAACTGAAGTCAATATTGAAGCTATATAACCCTCTTTATAATCCTCTTTTTTTTGTCCAATAGATTCTCGAACCTGTTCAAAATTCCTTGTTGATGCACCACCCAAGAGCATTTCATGCTGTCTTCTGTATCTTAGATATTCACGAGCTGTTTTTCCCTCTTTATTTGGTAAATCTAAATTAGCGCCTTTATGTATCAATAATTCTCTTATATCTTCATGATTCATAATTGCAGCATACATTAAAGCTGTATAACCTTCATTATTTTGAATATTAGGGTTAGCGCCATTTTCTAATAATAGTTTTGCTGTACTATAGGCTACATCACAGCCTATATAATAGCCCTTATAAGGCCTTGATGCGACATACATTAAAGCTGTATAACCTTGATTATTTTGAATATCAGGATTAGCACCCCTATCTAATAGTAGTTTTACTATTCCTGTATTGTATTTAAGACCACTCCACATTAAAGCTGTCCAACCATGTCTATCTTTATAATTTATATCTGCTTTTTGCTCAAGAGCTTCTTGGACAAGTTTGATATCATCAATTTCTGAACCTCTAATGAGCATTTCATTGGGTGATTCACTCATGGTATAAAGTGATCCAATAAATCCCAAAGATGTAAGCGATATCAATAATTTAAATTTCATATTAACCTCCTATGAAAGTTTTTTTTCTATTAGATCTACTATAGATTTATTTTCTTTTTCTATTGCTATATCTAAAGCTGTGTGACCATATTGATTTGTTAAATATAAAGCAGCACCAGCTTCTAATAACAGCTTTGTTGTGTCTACTTGACTAAATGCAACTGCCAACATTAAAGCTGTATAACCTTGATTATTTTGAATATTAAGATTGGCACCATTCTTCAATAATAACTTTAATATATCTCCTTGAGCAAGCATTAAAGCCGTCAAACCATTTTTATCTTTATAATTTACATCTGCACCATCTTGAAGAGCTTTTTGAACGAGTATTATATTATTATCTTGCGCACCCTTTAAAAGCAGCTGATTTGAAGGATCTTTTTGTTTTGAATAATTTGCATATTCTAGAACTATATTAGCCAAATCTGGCAATAGATATTTGTCAGTAATTTCTTTATGAACATTCTGTCTGAATTTCTCTCTTTTTTCATATTCTTTTTTTATTAAATCTTCTAAAGATTTATATTTTTCTTTTTTTGCAATATCTAAAGCTGTTTGACCATATTGATTTGTTAAATCTAAAGAAGCACCAGATTCTAACAACAGTTTTACTATAGTTTCTCGAGAAAGAGATGCAGCGAACATTAAAGCTGTATAGCCATTATTATTTTGAATATCAGGATCAGCGCCATTATTTAATAACAACTTTGTCATATATAAATTTGCAGCACTCATTAAAGCTGTATTACCATATATATTTTTATAATTTACATCAGCTTTCTTTTTAAGGGCTTCTTGAACAAGTTTCATATCACCATTTTCAGCGCCCCTAACAAGCATTTCATTAGGAGTTTCATATCGGATGAATGTTTCTTCCAGTGTATAAATTGACCCAATAAATCCCAAACAAATAAATATGAATAATAATTTAAATTTCATGTCAACCTCCCCATTAACTTTATATTAAAAATTCATAATAGTAAATATATTATACCCTAGCAAGATAAAAAGAAGCAAGAATCTAATTATTATTTCAGAACAATTACATAGGTTACCCTGAAAAAGAGGAGTTTTTTTTTATTTTTGTATTTATAACCCTTCACATCAATTGCTAATTATAAACTTTTGCAAAGGCTTATTTTGTTCAAAAACTAACTCTCTATGAATATTCGTTTTAATTATTATTTCATTCTCGCTACCTGATTCTACCGTTAATGCTTCAATAGATAGCTCCGGATCATTTTTCTTTAATTTCAAAAGAGCATCGTAATTTATTATATCACCATCCGGCCAATTTCCCTTAAAAATCACTTTTTCTGAATGATTTTCATATTTTTCTATGAGTGCATAATTATTTATACAAAAGTATGTACCAAACTTACAAAGAGCTTCTGTGGCCCTATATTGTTTTTCATATGTATATTTTTTTGCAACAGAATCCTGTAAAAGTGCTATATTTTGCCAATAATTAATAAAATATAGAGATATTATCGACAATACAAGTACTAAAACCAAAACTACAAAACCTTCTTTGTTTTTCATAATATTCACATTCTAAAAATTCTAAGACTATGTTAGCTTTATATAGAAATAAGAAATACTTCTGATCTAGTAGACACAAGATTTTCAATTTTTTGCAAAAAGTTGTTTATTTTAAATTCTATAGTTGTTTTTAAGAGCTTTTGATTTTCACTGACCCTAAATTCTAATCTATGTATATCTTTAGCGACCAGACTTTCGGTTTTATCTGCCCAGGTATCATTCATGGGATTATATTTTCCTATAGTTCTATACAGTCTATCTTGATCTAACTTCCAACCCACTTCATGATCTTTAGTTGAAAAAATTATTTCCTCCCTTTGTTGTTTTTTATAGCCATGATATAAACATTGGCGAATATCGTTATCTAAGAGATCAAGAGCTGTCCAGTACATTGTTTTTTGTGTGCAATTTTTGTATTTCGAGCCGTATTTACTATAGTTTTGTGCAGCAAACTGAAATATGGTCAAAATTAATAGCGAAGAAAGAAATATATATATTAATGTTTCTATTAATGTAAATCCTAAAGATTTCATATTATTATTGCTGTTATCATACTTATTTGATGCTCTTTTTCTGTTTTCCAGTATGTGTTTATTTTTAGAACAATGAACTTATTTATGGTATTTTTCAAAATCTCAATTTTTATAGTAAAAATATCTACTTTTATCTCTTTTCTATCATATATTTTTATTTTACTGCCATTAATCTCTTCTATTATATTGTTTGAGATGTTTAACGCTCTTCTAAATAAATCTATCTCTTTCTCTTGTTTTATAAGTTGCCAGTTAGCGCAGGCCATAGATAAACAGATTATTGAAAATATTCCAATTGAAATTACTAGATCTATTAATAAAAATCCGCTATAATTATAAATATGATTATTGTTATACATAAATTATTGTTATTTCTTTAAAACTTTATTTATACATAACATAAAGAGAAAGGATATTAAATGAGATTTTTTAAATTTTTATTTATTTTATTTTTTTGCATTTTAAATGCTTCAAATAATTTATTTTCTTTGGACCCTTTTCATTTGTCTCCAGAAGATGCCAAATTTATTGATGAAATCTTAGGAACGATCCCTCCGGAAGAAAGAGATCAAATTAAAGGTCAGATTTTTGAAGAAGTTAATCGCTTTCAACAGATGACTCCACAAGATCAGGATCTTTATCTTCAAAATAAATTCAAAGAAATGGAAACCCTTACAACTAGTCCACAATCTCCACAAGCGCCAAATCTTGGTCCAAATGAAAATGCTGAACCCATTAGTACAAAATTTCAAGAGACAGAATCAATCGCACCCGAATCTATATCTATAACGCCTAAGATCGCAACCTCAAAAGCTGATACAAATTTATTAACTATTTTAGAATCATTATCTGATTCAATAGATTTATTGTTAATTAAGGTTAAAGCTCTGCCCAGAGTATCACAACAAAGAAAAGTTGAAAAAGAGTGGCTCAAGTTAAAAGCAGATTTACATGATCTAGAATCTTATCTTCGCATTGTTATATTTCAAAAAAAGGCATTGAAAGCTTTGTCATCAGATGAGTATAAAAATTTAAAAAATAATTTGAAAACTCTAGAAAGTAATCTTTCTGGCTTAGTTGAGAACTTGAGTATTTATTTACCAGATACAGCCGGACTAACTATTTCTTTTGGAGAAGAGGATTTTAGTGTCGAAAAAAAGAATGAAAGCAAGGCACAAAAAATATTATCAGACATTATGTCATTACTAACAAATAACCTTGAAAGCAAAAATATTAATGAAGATCTAAAATCTTTATTAAAAAAACATGCCCCTGAAGAATTAAAAAAGAAAGAATTACCATTGGCTCCAGAACCGTATATGTCAGCTCAACGTAGTTACACCTCCCCTTCTTTTGGTGGTGGCGGTGGCTATGATTACAACCCAGGCTATTACCCTTACCGCCCTTCTTTTGGCGATGGTGCCGGTTCTACTCCATCAACACAGGGCGCTACCAAGTCAGGTTTAGAAACAAAAGATGAATCTAAAAAAGATAAAGGTGGTACTAGTGGTGGTGGTGGTGGCAAAGGCAAAGGTGCCTCAGGCGTTCCAGACAAGGATAAAGATAAGGACAAATCCAAAGACAAAAAAGAGGATAAAGACAAAGAAAAAGATAAAGACAAAAAAGAAGATAAAAAAGATAGTAAAGATAAGGTAAAAAAGAAAACAAGATCTGCTGCACAGAAAAAAAGATCTAAGTATGGCAATCCTGAAATAGAGGCATTTTTAAGAAAGCTAGAGGATTATTTAGTTGAATTTTCAAATTTAGTAGACAAAGACTCTGTAGACATTTTACTTAAAGGTGAAGATAAAAAAATAAAAGATGATTTCAAAAAAGCAGCTGGTCTATATGATAATCATATACTAAAGTTATCAAGCCATATAGGAAAACACTTAGGAAATCTACATAAAGACGCTAAACCTTTATTAATGAAGTCTATCAAGGAAATTTATGATGATCCTGATTACGAGCTTGAAAAGACTTACAAAAAAATTAAGACTTCTTTATTAATTCTTGAAGGTCAAGATTTAAAGGGTGACCAAAAAGAACAAAAGCGTATCTTAGAAGATCTTAATGCTAAGATGATTCGACTCAAACAGGATCTAGGTTTAGAGCCTAAGCAAAATGTTGCAACTCAACAACAATTTGGTAGTCCGGTTACAAGCAACCCTGACCTAGCTCAAGGTAATACAGATGTTGAATATGAAGTCGAAGGTGATGGTCCAATGTTTGATAATGATGGCAACGCTTATTTCTCTAATTTGGATCAGGATAAAATATCAGATAAACTAGGAGCGTAGGCTGCCAAAAAATTTACCCTGTAATACCTCCTTTTTAAAAATTTTTTAAAGCCGGAGCCTTGCGACGCCTATAAGAAGTTTACATGAAGCGTGCTTTAACGTTATGCGACAATCAACTCTATAAGCCCTCCCGGTTTTAGTCAAGATGCTCATTATGCGACATTAATCGCATTATTTCGAATCCTGCGGCTGACTCTTGCTTGACTATTTCTGCATTACATGCTATAATTGCTATTAGATAATTAGATCTGTAAAATATGGAGGGCTTGTGAAAAAATTAATTTTAACTTTATCATTAATCGCTTTATCAACGTCGTTATTTACAATGGAGGAACAACCTGCAAAAAAACACAAGGGCTGCTTATCAAGAATTCTAAATTTTAGACAAAATCAAAGAGAACTAAAAGATATAAAAAAAGAGTTAGCTAACTTAAAATTAGCTGCAGCTAAAACAGTAGAAGAAGCTCAAGCAGCAATTAAAGAAGGAGCAGATATCAATAAAAAAGAAAATGGCCGCACTCCATTAAGTTTCGCATTAATTCGTTGCGAACCACAAGTAGCAGAATTTTTAATAAATATGGGCGCAGATATACATAGCAAAGATGAAAATGGCAACTCATTTGTAACTAATGCATTACATGGAGAATGTTATGACGTAGCTCGTTTGCTTATTAAAAAAGGTGTTGATGTCAAAAATGTATCAACTCTAAACACTGCAGTCAATAGCGAACAGATAGATCTAGTAAAAATGATATTAGACAAAGGAGTAAACATTAACTCACAAAATGAATATGGTATAACACCTCTTATGAATGCTATAAAACAAGGAAATTTAGAAATGGTTAAGTTTCTTGTTAATAACGGGGCTGAAATTGATATTAAAGATAAAAATGGCAAAACAGCCCTAGATTATGCAAGACAAAGCGATAATCAAGAGATTATAGAATTTTTAGATAATACATATCGACCATTTTTAACAAGCAAAATTTTAGAAGTTACAAATTTAATACCAGATGTTGCCAATATAGCTTCAGACTATTGGTCCAGCACTCCTGAAGAAATAACTATTTAGAACAAGAATGTTGATTTTTCTATTTGTATTTGATATCATATATTATAGTAAGTATAAAATATAAAAAATATGGAGGATTTATGAAAAATTTAAAGTTAACTATTTTAACAATTACTCTATTAATCTACATACCTTCAGTATTTACAATAGATATGGATGTAGATGAACAAACAGAACAGACAAAAAAAGAAATATTAAACAAATTAGAATCAGGTGGCCTGTATACCGACCTATCAAATATAATTCTAGATTATGTTGGCAGCATAGAAGACCTGATATTAAATGCCATGCTTTTAGATGCTGCAAGAAATCTTGATACCAAGCTTATTTATAAAGCTGTTAAATTAGGCGCAGATGTTAATGCTAAAGATGCAAAAAATTATACGGCGTATGATTATATTGAGAAGGCTTATAAAAAGTTATATGGTAATGGTTCGCATATAAATCCAAATGATATAGATGCATTAACTGAATACTCTAATTTAATGCCATTTTTAAAACCCAAAAAACCCGTAGAATACGAAAGCATTTGGTATTAAAATATATAAAACTGTCATTTTATTTTATGAGTACCAAGCTTATGTTTAGCTAGTGCGCCCATATGTTGAAATTTGCATCCACAATCACAGACACAACTTCCTGAAACTAAGTGGTACTTTTCATGTCTTTGAACATTTGATTTTAAATTCGAAGAATATTGATACCCATTAATACAATATCTACATTTAAATTTCTTTTCAGAAATAGCTGCTGCAGAAACTTTAGATTTAATATAGCGTTTAATAAGATCACTTTTTATTTTTTTACTCTTATCTAAAGTTTTAGCTTTAACTTGAGCAAACTCTTCCATGCCAAAAATAGTTAAGTGAAAATTTAATAACAAAAAAAACAGTTTAATTTTCATTTTTATTAACCTCTTGTTTAATTGAATTTAATACATCAGTAAGTTCTGAATCGCTAAGCGTATACAATGGATAAATTTTATTATGTGTAACAAAATTTTGATGCTGTTCGATAAGATTATATAATTTTTTTATTTGAATAAGCCTGTCAGGATTATGCTTAGAATGCAATTGAAGACAATATGAATAAATTTTATTAAGTTGGCCTCCAGAATATTTTCTATCAAAGCGCTTTAAGCCAAAAAAATTATAAGCTAATTCTTTTTCAGAACCAGAGCTAAAAGATCTTAAAAATGTTCTTTGCATGCCAGTTAAGGGGATAAAAAAGTTTAAGAAAATTAAATTTAAAATGAAAATCTTTTGCATTTTGTCCTTAATATATAAATATAAATTTAATTTAAAGAGTAAGACATTTGTAAAAAAAGTAAATTAAGAATTATTTTTAACAAAATTCAAGATTAGACCAATCATAGTCATACTGCAAATCAGAGAAGATAGGCCGTAACTAACAAAAGGTAACCCAACGCCTTTAGTAGGCAAAAGACCAGTAACAACGCAAAAATTAATTAATGCTTGTAAACTAATAAGAATTATAAAACCTAATCCTGCAAAAAGAGAAAAATTATCTTCTAACTTAAGAATAATGCGTAAACCAAAATACAAAAACAAGATAAATAATAATATTAATAGAAGAGAGCCCAGAAAGCCTGTTTCTTCAGCAATAATTGAAAAAATAAAATCTGTATGTTGCATAGGAAGATAAAAGAATTTCTGTCGAGAATTTGAAATACCTACGCCCCAAAAATTGCCAGAACCTATAGCAATCAATGATTGAATTATTTGAAATCCGGACCCTAAAGGGTCCTTCCAGGGATCTAAAAAAGTAAGAACACGTTTAAATCTATATGGTTTATACAAAATTAATACAATGGATCCTAAAAATGCCATAAATACTGTTAATATCAAATATTTAATTTGATAATTCGCTATAAATAATAAAGAAAAAATTGTAACATAAAGAGCTGCAGTTAAACCAAAATCAGGTTGTCTTAGAAGTATTAATGCAGTGATTCCCAAAATTAATAAAAGAGGCAGAAAGTTTTTAAAGAAAGAACCATATTTGTATAGCTTTTTATCAAGAAAATATGCCGTGTACATCATTAAACCTATTTTTATTAATTCACTAGGCTGGAAGGCAATACCTCCCAATGAAAGCCATCGATTAGAGCCATGTATCTTTAAAGAAAATTGAGGAATAAGAGTAAGGGAAGTTAAAAGTAAAGAAAATAGAAAAAAAGCAGGTGTGAATTTTTTTATGAAATTTAAAGGCAAATTAATTGTTATAAATATAGCAAATAAGCCTAATATAAATCCTAAAAATTGTTTTCTAACAAAAAAGGAAGCTTGTCCCATTTTTTCTAAAGCAAAAACAGAGCTGGATGAATATATAAAAATAAAGCCCACTAATATTAAGAGCAGTATAATTGCTAGAAAAATTTTCAAATCAAAGGCTAATTTCTTTTTCTCCAATAACACTACTTTTTTCCTTTTTTATTTTTTCTACAACTAATCTTTTGAAACTTGAACCTCTCTGATCATAATTGGCAAACAAATCAAAGCTAGAACCTGCCGGTGAAAATAAAACTTGATCACCTGATTTAATTAATCCAAAACAAATGTCTATTGCATTTTGCAAATTACCACTACTATATGATTCAATATTATTCTTTTCACACCAAAATTTTAATTTTTCAGCCTCGGCTCCAAAGCATATTATTTTTGTTACTTTATTTTTTAAACTACCTATAAAATTAGATCTATCTACCCCTTTAGATAGGCCACCTAGAAATAAAATTGTAGGTTTAGAACAAAGTTTGTTAACAGCTGCCATTGTAGAATTGGCAAGTGTTGATTTTGAGTCATTATAGAAATCAACATTAGAATATGTAATAAATTTTTCTAATCTATGTTCAGGCAATATCAAATTTGTAAAATCTATATTACTTAAATCAATTTTATATAAATACAAAGTTGAAGCTATAGCTAACCAATTTTCATCAAATGTTATTTTAGGAAATTCAAAAGAAGATACGAATGTAATCTCATCTCCTTTCAGTTTAAGCAAATATCCATCTTCTACAAAGAAAAGTTTATCTTCGGGCCCCATTAATTTTAATTTATCATCTTCAGGCTTATTTAGAGAAAGAAAATTTAAACTACTTTTTACATTTCTTTGTGATATATTTCCAATTATTTCAAAAGGTAATAATGACAATTGTGCTTGAGATTGATTTTTTAAAATTTTAAACTTAGCATCAAAATATGACTCTCTATCACCATGCCTATCCAAATGATTATCATGAAAATTGGTCCAGACAGAAATTTCAGGAGCAAATCTTTTACAATACTCAAGTTGAAAACTTGAAACTTCAATTAAAGCAACATCTATTTCATCCTGCTTTAAAATTAAATCACACATGCCAATACCAATATTACCTGCGGCAACAGCACGTATATTTTTTAATTTTAAAATCTCACAAATCAAATGGGTTATTGTTGTTTTTCCAAGCGAGCCGGTTACAGCAATTATTGGTTTTTTAAAGTTATCAAAAAACAGATCCAATTCAGATAAAAATTTATCACTAAAATTAGGGGCCAATTTTAAATCCACCCCGGGACTAGGCACTATTAAATCATTTTTTGCAAGAAATTTTTCTAAATCTTTGTCTTGGTGCAAAAAATTTATCTTGCTAGAAAAGTTTAAAGATTCAACTTTGGAAATAACTTTGCTGTCTAAAATCTCAAAATCTATTTTATTTGCTGCAAAGTAATTTGCGATCGATTTGCCAACTACGCCAAATCCCCATATTCCTATTTTTTTATTAAATAAATCTGCTAGATTCATTTTTTTAACTCTATTTCCAGTTCATTGCAAGTTCAACGAGTAATCTAACCCCTGCTCCTGTTCCAGAATGATTTCTATAATAAGATATATCTGGCACATTGAATGCAGTACCTGCTATATCAAGATGTACCCAAGGAACTTCTCCAACAAAATTTTGTAAAAAACATGCAGCTGTTGTACCGCCTGCCATATATCTTCGATTTGAATCATTGCTTAAATCTGCAACCTCACTTTTAACTGCAATCTTATAATCATCCGTAAGTGGCAGTCTCCATACATAATCACCTGACAAATGCGCTGCTTCTTCAACTTTTACAGCAAATTCATCATGTTCACTAAACAAACCAGAAAAGAATGGTCCAAGAGCATAAGCACATGCACCTGTCAAGGTTGCCAAGTCAATCATAAAATCCGGTTTATAATGTTTAACTGCATAAGAAAGGGCATCTGCCAAGATCAATCTTCCTTCAGCATCTGTATTTTTAACTTCTGCCGTTTTGCCATTGTAGAAAGTTATTATATCTCCTGGTCTAGTAGCCGAACCACTTGGCATATTTTCAGTTATTGGAGTTATAGCCACAATATTAACTTTAGGTTTCAATTTAGCAAGAGCTGACATAGCAGAAATAACAGCAGCCGATCCTGACATGTCCTCCTTCATTGTTTCCATAGAACCTGAAGGTTTTATGCTAAGTCCGCCAGAGTCAAAAGTTATACCTTTGCCAACAAAGCAAATTGTTGGCGCTGTTTTTTCAGTTTTATATTCTAAAATAACAAATTTACATTCTTCTTCTGAACCCTTTGTTACTGCAGCCAAACCTCCCATACCCATTTTAATTATTTCAGATTCACTAAAAATTGTGCATTTCAAACCATGATCGATTGATATTTTCTGTGCATAATTTGCAAGATCTGTCGGAGAAAGTAAATTAGCTGGTAAATCGACCCAAGTTCTGGCTTGATTTACAGCATTAGATATAACAATACCATCATCTACAGCTTTTTTTATTTTATCAATATCTCTATTTACAACAATTTTTATATCAGCATCTGACTCTAATTTAGATATTCTAGTCTTATCTGTAATCAATTGATCAAAAACATAATTCGCCATATTAATTATAATTGCAGTGTTCTTTGCAACATATTCTATATCAAAACCAAACAGATCTGCTTCAGGCAATTCTAGAGCAATAGATTTAATATTAAATTGTGGCAAGGTTCTTATTAAACTACCTAAAGATCTTCTATAACTTTCAAAATTAAAAATATTTTTTTTATTTTTTTTACCCAAACCTACAAAAACCAAATATGAATGATTTATATTAGCGACTACAGAAGCTACAAAAACTGACCCACTTTTACCTACAAATTTCTTATCTCGCATTAATATTTCTAAATGTGGACAGTTCTCTTTTGCTAAATCATGAAATTTTTTAAAATCAAAATCCTGTTCAACAAAAAAAATGACAGCATTAACCTTATTTTCTAAAAGCTTAGTTTGGGTAACTGAAATATTTAATGACATAAATTCTCCACAAATAATCTGTATGCACAATATGTTACATCATTTAATATTACCAACTACACCCTTAAAAACAAGACTTGAAAAAAAAATCTCAGTAGTGTTAATCAGGACTGCGAGTAACAAGAGATTTTGGTTGTTTAAAAATGGTTTTATTTAAAACGCTTTTAAAAAAAGCATTAACAGTATACATATATCTTTCTGGATCAGAAAAGACTGAATCACAATGATCCCTACCCCCGGTTATCCATAACCTCTTATAACCAGCAGCATTATTAAAAATTTCAGTAACAGCTTCAACAGTAATTTTTGCATCATTTTTGCAAACAACAAAATAACACGGAACCGTCACTTCTTTTATAGATTCAACAGGCTCTATAGGTTTTACAAAAGTTTGTATAGGAGAAGACATTCCCGCCCCTTTTAATAAGAACATAATAAGAGGTTGCACGTAAGGATTAAATGCATATTCTTGTAACCAACCCGTACCTGGAATATAAAATTCATAACCAAATAAACCTAATTTTACTTTTTCCATACCCCTACGTAGTACATCTTTACTAGAAGAAAATGGCGCATCTAAAAACATTGCTTCAAACAAATTAGGAGTATTCGCTTCTTTAATAGCAGAATATTGTTCTTTGAAATCATTATATTGAGCTTGTGCTTCAATCGCTGTAGCAGCACCCATTGAATGAGCAAAAACAAATAAAGGTTTATTTTTAAAATCTTCTAAAGATCTTAAATAATCTACTGCTGCAAAAACATCCAAAATTTCATCTGACCCTACTGTGCTAAGTTGATCTTCTTTATTTTCACCATGAGCCCTAAAATCAAAAGACATACAATTAAAATCTTTTAAGAACAAGCTAAATGGACCAACATCAAATTTATCTCTTCCATAACCATGCAATACTAGAATAGTAGCAGGGGCTTTTCTGTCTGCTAGAATACCCTTACGCGCTATATACTCATTAGATTCTAAATTCTTTTTAACATAAAAAACAACTTCTCTGGTCCCTTTACCTTTTTTTATACTAGATTTTTTTTCCTTTGAAATAATTAAATTACTATTAAATAAAAAACAAAATAATAAAAAAAGTCTAAAAAAATAATGATTTTTTAATAACATGTCCATGTTATCCCCCTTAAAATACAGTGAAATTTACGAAAAATTATATCTAATTATTAATATTACAAATTTAGTAATTATTAATCAATAAATTGTCCAAAGAAAGATTCCATTTGTTGCTTTTGCATGACATCATTATAGCGTGCAACAATTTGGCCACCTTTAAATACAATGAAAGAGGGTACTTTGAGTATATATAATTCTTTTACCAATTCTGGCGCTTTATCAATATCAACTTTTATAAATTTCATTTTACCTGAAAACTTTTTAGATAAAGACTCAAATGAAGGAAGCATTTGCTTACATGTAGGACAATGATTGGCCCAAAAATCTAAAACTACCGGAATTTCGCTTTCAAGAACCTCTTTTTTATATTCATCCAAAGAACTTATACTAGTAACTTTAGAGGGACCTATTTCACTGATTTCAAAATACTTATTTTGAATTTTATTGGCTACTTCAGGGGAAAAGCCAATTTCTTGCAAAAATCTAGATGCATCCAAAGCTGCCTTAATGCCCGAACCTGATGCAACGCCCGCCTGTTTATAGACATGGTCCTCTACGTCTCCTGCTGCAAAAACAGCTTCAACTGATGTTTTTTGACTACGGCCCTCTAATTCTAGATACCCCATTTTATCCATCTTTAATTTATCTTTAAAAATTTGAGTATTCGGCTCATGACCTATAGCTAAAAAGACCCCGTCTATATCCATATTAATTTCTTTATTTTGTTTATTATCCCAAAGAACAATAGATGTTACATGGGAATCATCACCTATAATTTTTTTCAGATCTTGATTATATAAGATAGCTAAACTCTTAACATTTTTTAAGTGATTAATCATGGCCTGCGAAGCTCTTAAAGCACTACCTCTGACAAGCATAGTTATTTTATTAACATAAGGATTAAGTTGTAAAACTTCCTCAGCTGCAGAATCACCCCCACCTACGACTACAACATTTTTATTTTTAAAGAATGGAGCATCACATACAGCGCAAGTAGTAACTCCTTTCCCCCAATATTCCTTTTCGCCAGGTATGCCTAAAACTCTTGGATTAGAACCTGTTGCTACTATTACAGTTAGGGCATTAATTTTCAGTCCATCTGATGTTATAACTTCAAATGGCCATTTTGCAAGATCAACAGATACCACTGTATCTTGTAAAAAAGAGACTCCTAATTTTTGATTCTGTTCCTTTAAATCCTCCATCAACTTTGGCCCCATAATACGTTGTATACTTGGCCAATTTTCTACATAAGTGGTTCCTGTTAGTTGTCCACCCGGCTTTTCCCCTTCTATAATTAGAGTTTTAAAACCTAATCTAGAAGCATATATACCTGCACTCATTCCTGCTGAGCCTGATCCTAAAATAACAACAGGCATTATATTCTCTTTTTTTGTAATCTCATTTATATTTATATTTAAATGTTTACAAAAGTTACAGCCTGTTTTTTTATAAAACAAAACTAATGAAGAAGTAATAAATACAGTAAATAAAAGAATTAAAAAACGAGTAGATTGATTAATCACTAACATACTAACTCCAAAAATGTATACATAAAAGTTTCAACTAACAAGCTACATTTAATTCTTAATAAATTCAAATAAATCTTGCTATTAAATAAGTTTAATTTTATTTTGAATAATACACGAACCCAATAATTAATTTATATATTAAAATTAATATCCTTGTTTTTGAGCTAAATAAATATAGCCCGTTCGTGGTGAGTGTTTTTGCGCCAGCAAAAATATATCGAACCATGAACACAAATAAAATACGGTTTTAATAATTTTAATTCTCTAAAAAGTAAGGAAAGTATGAAAAAATTGTATTTCTCATTGATTTTAGTTTCTTTATCAACTTCAGTTTTAGCAAAAAAAGATTCAGTAAAAAAAACTGTTAAAACAGAAGATCAAGTTGAAGAAAAAATAGAACCGGTAGATATGAATACAGATTCAGCAAGTTTATCTTGGCAACATCCAGAACAATGCAGCAAAGAATTAGGAAGCAATGTAGTAGATGATTCTAAATGCAAAAACATTAAATCTTTAGGTGACAAGCCAGCTGATGGTTTTGCTTGCTGTGCTGATGTGATTAGTGAAGGTGAAAACCCTTACGTAGACTAAATATACAAATCATAGATACCATTCTTTTATCTTGCTTATGAAATTGTCCAACAGCTTGTTGGACAATTTGAAGAACTTCTCATATTTAGTATTTTCTCCAGGGTGCTTATAAAAAAAGTCCAGCAACCTGCTGGACAATTTATTTGTTCAGACACGAAAAATCATATTTAGATTAAAATGTATAATAAATTAGAGCCACTTTTACATGGCCTTTATAATATTTAAGCAACTTGAGTATATTAAGAGACAATTTTTTCACATCTCTTACAAAGCTTATCTACATTTTGAGTAAAGCCCCATTGCCAGCATCTTGGGCATTTTTCACCTAAAGCTTTTTCAACTTTGGTATAAATTCCAGGATATTCAGTTTGTTTAAGGCCAGCAGCAGTTTCAACTATTTCAAATTGGGAAACAATTAAAAAATCTTTGAAAAAACTAGGAATATCTTGACCGGAAGATTCAACTTCTTTAAAGAATTTAGTTAAATATTGAATGTCTGAGCTTCTTGGGTCAAAAAAGACTTCCATTCTTACTTCCAATGGATGCTTGATTAACCCTTTTTCTCTTTGCTCTTCTATTGCTTTCAGAAAAGCAGAACGTACATCTTTTAGTATTTCGATCTGTTTTTTTCGATCAACTTTAAAGTCCTGATTAAATTTATTTAAAGAAATACAAAGATTGTCTAGATTAGCAAAATTTTGTAAATGAATAGATTTAGATTTATTTTTTTGATAATAATCAGAAATCTGTTCTGATGTAAAAGAAAGAATGGGTGCCATAAGTTTAGTCATTGTATCAAGTATATACCAACAAGCAGTTTGCGCTGATCTTCTTGCCAGCCCATCAGATTGTTCTACATACAATCTATCTTTAATAATATCTAAATAAAATGAACTAAGTTCCACAGAACAATAGTCACCAAATTTATGAAATACATTTGTGAATTCATAATTTTCATAATTATTAATAATGTTTTGGTTTACTTGGCAAAGTTGCTCTAGAGCTAGTCTATCTATAGGAAGCATTTTTTCTACAGGAACAGCATCTTTTGCAATATCAAAATCATACAAGTTAGATATTAAGAATCTACAAGTGTTTCTAACTTTTCTAAACACTTCTTGAATATTACGCAATAATATAGGAGAAACTACAGCTTCACCTTCTATATCTATACTTGAGGCCCACATACGTAATCCATCAGTACCTAATTGATCAGCCATTTGATCAGGAGAAACAACATTACCCAAAGATTTAGACATTTTCTTTCCCGATTCATCAACAGTGAAACCATGAGTAACAATAATTTTCATACAAGCTTTTTTATTTAAAGCCAAACTAGTCAAAAGTGAACTCTGGAACCATCCACGATGTTGATCCTTGCCTTCTAGATACATATCTGCTGGAAACGCTAAATTTTTATTTTGTTTAAGAACAGCATAATGACTCACTCCAGAATCAAACCAGACATCTAAAATATCTGTTTCCTTTTTGAAATCATTTGAAGAACAGTTTGAGCAAATTTGTCCATTAAGTAATGTTTTTGGGTCAACAGAATCCCAAAACTCTATTCCTTCATTTTCAACATTAGATGCAACTTTATCTATTAAATTTTTATTAGTAAAAGTAGTTTCACATTTTATACAAGTTAAAGCCGGAATTGGAACTCCCCAAATACGTTGTCTTGATATGCACCATTCTAACCTACCTTCTATAGAAGCTTTCAATCTATTGTTAGATTTATCGGGCAACATTTTTATTCCATCAATTGCATCCAAAACAGAAAGTCTTAAATTATTTTTTGAAAGATCCAAAAACCATTGCGTTGTAGCTCTAAAGATTAATCCATTACGACATCTCCAGCAATGTGGATATGAGTGTTTAATACTTGTTTTAAAAAATAATCTATCGAGTTCAGCAAGCTTCTTTATTACCCAAATTTGACCATCAGCAACAGGCATGCCTTCTAGTTCTTTAGGATCAATTCCTACAACATATTTGCCTGAAGCACTTATAGGAGAAAAAATTTCTAAGTTATTTCTAATACCAACATCATAATCTTCAGGACCACATCCAGGCGCACAGTGCACAACAGCTGTTCCATCTTGCAAAGAAACAGATGGCTCCAATAATATTGGAACCTGTAAATTTGAAATAAACGGATGCCCTACTTTTAATCCCACAAATTTGTCTGCATGAATTTGAGCTATAATTTCTTTCTTTACCCCTAATAACGTACAAATATTATCAGCCAAATCTCTTGCAACTATTATATTTTTACCATTTATTTTTAATAACACATATTCTGCATCAGGCTTTAAAAGAACCGCTCTATTGAGAGGCAAGGTCCAAGGAGTGGTTGTCCAAATTAAAAGATTAACCTGCTCGCCATTAAGTTCAGGAAATAATTTTCCTGATACTTTAGAATCAAAGGGAAAAAGTACATATATTGAGGGATCTTTACGTTCAATATATTCAATCTCTGCTATAGCAAGAACAGTTTGACAAGAAGCGCACCAAGGTACTGTTTTATTTTTTCTTTCTATATAACCATCACTTACAAATTGTCCAAAAGCTCTTAATATAGATGCCTCATAAGAAAAATTCATTGTTAAATACGGATTTTGCCAATCCATTAACACTCCAAGTTTTTTAAACTCTTTGCGCTGAATATTGATCCATTTATTAGCATATTCCCGACATGCTTTCTTTAAATCTTGTGCTGGAAGACCCGGATTTTCTTGTGTTACCTTTAATTCTATAGGCAAACCATGACAATCCCAACCTGGAGTTACAGGAACATGCTTGCCCAACATGCGTTGTACTTTTGTAACAATATCTTTAAGAATTTTATTATATGCATGACCTAGATGAATGTTGCCATTTGCATAAGGAGGACCATCATGTAATATATACTTTTGTTCGCCTGAATTGTGCTCAAATGATTTCTTATATAAGTCTTCATGCTCCCATTTTTCTAAAATTTTAGGATCTTCTATTTTGGGGTTAGCTCGTATAGGAAAATCAGTTCTTGGTAAATTTAGGGTATCTTTAAAACTTTTTTTTTCTGATGAATTTTCCATGGTCATTACATTCCTCATCTAGATAGGGGATTATTATTTGTAATTATATATGTTTAATAGGCTTTTGGCAAAAAATTAACTAAAAAAGACTCGGATTAGTAACTGATTCAAAATATTTCTGACCTTGTGCAAATCCAGGCATATAAGATAAGTTAAATTTTTTATAGAAAGTATGTATGGTTTGCTCATAATTTTTCTTATCTTCTGGATCATCTAGCATATAATTTAAATGGGTAGAGTTTTTCAAAACTAATAAATATGTATTTTTATGACCGGAAGTTTTTAAAGCTGTATACAAGTTAACAACACACTGAAAAGGTACAATCTCATCTTTTAATGATGTAATTAAAAGAATAGGTATATCAGGAATTTTATTTACACTAACAATAGGAGATGGGCCATCTTTTTTAAACATAGTAAATGTTTCTATAAACTTAAGTGCAGCTTTTTGCAAAAATGGAAATCTATAACCCAATAGGCTTGGTATAGAATCAAAACAACTTTCACATACAACAGCTTTAACTTCTGCCAAGTTATTTTCTGAAATAAAATTTAAAATTGTGGCAGCGCCTCTAGAAACTCCAAAAAGAACTATTTCATTTGCTAATTTTGGATAATCTTTGGATGTATTAATAATATGTCGATCATATAGATTGGCAAAAATTTGCATATCTGCATTCTGTCCAAAGTTTAACTTTGAAGAATTAATACATTTTTTGAATAGCGTAAGATTCACATCCAAGTTAGGATTAAAACCAGAGTTAGGCTGTAAAACTAATTGTGAATTTTGATAAATCGAAATCATACATAAAAGCTGTTTTAAACTTCCAGATGCCCAACTTAAAGGATTTATATAATTTAAAAAAGAGCTGATTTTAGAATCAACTTTTAATTCGGGAAATTCACATGTAGCAATAGGGTTTTTTAAAACTTCAATTCCATTAGGGCAAGATACAAATTGACCTGAAGATGTAACAATTTGGGAACAATATTTTCCCATCTGAATCTCTGTTGAAAATAGTTCTGGAACATAAACAAAACTTGTTATTGTATCTTTTTTTGATTCTACCCATTTTGCATAACTAGGTAAGATAAATATAAATAAAAAAAATAAAATATTAATCTTCATGCCTTTTTTCCACAACATAACAAAGATGATGAGATCTTTCCCAGGCCCTTAAAAAATCCTCAAGGTCATATTTATGTAGAACTTTATCATCAGAATCAAATGCAGGGTCATGACATATAATTTTTTTAGCTTTAGGATCCCATCCACAAATTAAAATCAAATGACCACTCTCATATTCTTTTGCGGCTGTAAGCAATTTACCCCTAACACTTACAACAACTGGAAGGCCTTTAATGAGATATGAGTATAATTCTGAGAACGAGTTTAATCTTATAACACGGAAAAAATGGGACGGGCAAGCTTCAAAAGCGCAGGCTGTATTAAACGGCCAACTTCCATATGAACCTAAACCATGATCATAAACTTTATTTGCAAAATCTATAGGATCTACATTCTTTTTAGATAAATATTCAATCAACATAGAAGTAGAGGTAGGCGAACACATTTCCTTTCCGTCATCGTGATTAAGAAGCATTTGAGAACGTTTAGGTATATTCTTTATATATACAGGAGAAAACTTTAAAAGCTGAGAATCTACATTTGTAGATTTAAATTTGGAAAAATCAGATATGCTTACACCTAAAAGTCTCAAATTAGATAAATCTGCATCACCTTGAGATTCAACTTTAAATTTAAAGCCATCGGCAAGTTTATCTTTTGGCAATTCGAGTCTTACATGATTATAGCTGGCACCTTCTTTGCGTTTTATAGAATTAGATTTTTGAACTCCACCAGCACCCCATTCAAGCATTTTGAACCATTCTCCCCATTTCTTGGTAATAGAATCTCTAGATTGGACATAAAAAACAAAATGACCTTTGATTGGCCTAAAGGCGTTCCAACAAAAAATTAATTGATTAAAATTAGGAACAGGAACTTTTGAAAAGACTATATTAGGTTTTTTTGCAAGCTCTTTTGCTTCATTTATAGTAAATTTTTTTTTATAGGACCAGGTCCAATCTTCACCAAAAAGATTCAAGGTGAAAAATATAGATAAAATAAAATTTTTAATTAAAAATCTCATCGCACCCTCCAACACCCTATCCCTTTTTGGATAATCTTCATATATAGAATAAATTATGCTAACTAACAAAAACAACTGTTTGATTATAAATTCATTAATTCTCATCTTTTTTAAAGTTATTTTAGAAAATATTAATTTTAAAATTAAAAATAATGTAAACTTAAATTGTTTAATTAAAGTTATATAGGGATAAATAAAATTATGAAATATTTTTATATTGTTTTGTTAACATTGGCCCATTTTCAAATTCATTCACAGGACCAATATGCTATAGTTATAGAACCTGTTGTTGATCTACTTGGTCAATCTATGAAAAAAACTCATAAAGGACTCGATTATTACCAAAACATACCTGTTAGCTCAGTTAACTCTTTAGACGGAATTTCTTGTCCTAGAATACATCAGTTATTATTTAATGAGACCGTTAAAGTAATCAACGAAACCGGAAAAGAAGCGTTAATTGAGGTACCCAATATTTTTTATCAAAAATATGGATGCCCAATTAAAAAAAATATATTTTGGATACTCAAAAGTAACTTAGTTTCTCTAAATAAATTAAAAAAATTAAAAATTGATATATCAAAATTTCCAGAACCTATAGATTTTAAAAAAGATATAAATAATAAAAAAATTATAACTTTAGTTGAACCTTATTATGATAAATCAACCCAAATGACATATTCAGCAGGAACAAGATTCGTATATAAAGATGAATCCCCTAACAATTATATTGTTTATATTTTTGATTTTAAAAAATTAGAATTTAAATTAATTGAAATTCCTAAAAATATTTGCATATTGAATACGAATAAATCAATAAATAATAAGATAAAAAACTTCATAAAATTATTAAAAAAATGGACCTTATTAGAAAATAGATTCATTCCTTATGTATGGGGTGGTTCGAGTTTTTGTAATATATGTTATGATAATACTTTTGATACAATTAATATGAAAAAAAAAGGTCAGCAAATCAATTACTTTCAACTACCTTCCTATTTAGATAAAATAAAAACAGGATTTGATTGTTCAGGACTAATATTAAGAGCTGCTCAGATATGTGAAATTCCATTCTATTTCAAAAATACAATAACAATGGCCCAAAACTTAGATGTATTATCAAAAACAGATAAAATTGAAAATGGAGACTTAATTTGGATCCCTGGTCACATCATAGCGATAGTTGATGTTGAAAATAATTTATGTGTAGAAGCTGCTGATTATTCAAGAGGATATGGCAAAGTACAAAAAATAGAATTATATAAAATGTTCAAAGACATAAACAATTTTAAAGATTTAAAAAGATGTTACTTACGAAAACAAAAAATTAAACGTCTAAATTCTGAAAGTAAAATTATCGCAGAAATACCCTTCAAAATCTTGAAGCTAAAATCTGCTTGGCGCGAAAATAACAACCCTTCGTAAACCCACTTAATATATATAAAAATGGAATTAGTAAAAAAAAGGGATATCTCAAAAGAATACACAATAATCCAACTATTAAAAATGGCAAAATAGCCACTCTAGAAGACTTGTTCTTAAAGGTAGGAAACTTAATTTTTGAGACCATTAAAAAAGAAATTAAAACTACAAAAACAAAAAGAACATTTTTTTCAAGCAACAGATGAGCGACTTTATTTTGGCTTATCCAATCATGGTATAATACTATATTAGTTAAAAAAAAAGCTGCTATAGGTGTAGGCAATCCCAAAAAAAAGTTACTTTGATCTTTTGAAATAATATTAAATTTAGCTAATCTGAACAATCCAGCACAGAGATATACAGCTAAAACAATGAATCCCAAAGTTCCAAAATCTTGTAGCTCCCAACTATAAAGTAACACGACTGGTGCAACACAAAAAGATATAGCATCACTTAGAGAATCAAGCTCCATACCTAAAACTGTGCATGAATTTAAAGCTCTAGCTAATCTACCATCTAATCCATCCATAAAAGCGGCAAGAAGTATACAATAAGCAGCTACTGCATATTCAGAATTTAAAGTTTTAAAAACAGACATAAGACCTAAAATTGCATTTGCAAATGTGAAGAAAAACGGTATTAGAAATAGATTTCTTCCAAAACTTATTACAATTTTATTTAAAAATCCGTTAATTTTCATACCCACCTTGCTAAAACAGTTTGACCACCCTTAACTCTTTGACCAACCTCTATTTCTATTTTAACATTTTCAGGTAAAAAAACATCCACTCTGGAACCAAATCTGATCATACCAATTTTTTGTCCAGCAAATAACTCTTCTTCTGGTCCCACCCAACAACAGATTCTTCTTGCTACTATTCCGGCAATTTGTCTAACCAAAATAGTTTTACCATTTTTACATTTAATAAATATATCATTTCTTTCATTGATATCAGAACTTTTTGGAGCATAGGCAACAATAAATTTCCCTGGTCTATAACAAACTTTTTGAACAACACCTTCTTCAGGTGACCAGTTTACGTGAACATCTAATGGAGACAAAAATATAGAAACTTTCTTTTTATATCCTTCAAAATCACCTTCAGAAATATCTACTATTTTCCCATCAGCTGGACAGATCAAAACAGAATTATCTTGTAGTTTTTCAATACAAACTCTTTTTGGATTCCTAAAAAAATAGAGACAAAATATAAGTACTGGTATAAACAAAATCAATAAATATTTGTACCAATAAAAAGAAAGGGATATCGCTATTAATAGCAATATCCCTATAAATTTACCATCGAACCACAAAAGATTATTTTGTAAAAAATCAATCATTTTATATCAATTCGATTAATTAATTATCTATATTAAACCCAAACGTATCGAGCTCCATCTTCTTTATTTTCTTTTTCTTCTTTCTCACTTTTTTCATCAGCATCTTTCTTTCTAGAATCCCTTAAAGGGTTATGCCCATCACCCTTTGGTGCAGGAGCAGGAGCTGGTGCAGCAGGCGTTGGCTTAGAATCATTCAAAGCTTCGTCTAATCCTTTGATGATATATTCCATACTGCCCTGCCACGCTTCAAGTCTTTCAAGATCTTCTTTTAGACTATCATTTTCTTCAAAAACTTTTCTTTCTTTCTTTTCTTGTTTTCTACGATAATGTTCATCATCCTCATCTTCTGCATATGGATTAAATTTATTATTCAATTTAAGAATTATAGCAAGATCTTCCCCTATTGCTTTAACTCGATCATAAGCTTCAATGATCGATTGTAAATGATCTGCACGAGGTTCCTCGGTGAGAATTAATAAAGCAGATCTTGATTTTCTAACAACTTTATCTAAAGCATCAAAATCTGTTCTAAACTTTGCTCTTAAATCTCTTGTTTCCTTAATCTTCTTTAAAACCTTTTCACAATTTTCTTTAGCTTTCAAAACAAAGTTTTCATCTTTTTTATTGTCTTTTTTCTGATCGCCAGAAAGAGGTTTTAGCTGAGCGCTAACGATTTCTCTAATCGCCATCAAACGACCATATATCTTTTGAATTTCAAAATAAACTGAAGCAGCTTTTTTGCATATACCCTTACAGTTTGCTTCTTTATCCATAAACCAAGATAAGGGTTGATTTCCACACATCCAATCAATCATCCCTGATTCTTCAGGAACAGAAGGCAAGTAAGACAAAATACCCGTACCAATTTTAGAACGCAACTTATGATCATTAAATTTACGAGTAAAGATATCTTTCAAAGCATCAAGTTTATCTTCTCTAAAAAATCTCATACCACTTACAACTGTCTTACCTGTAAATCTATTAGCATCTGCGCCTCTATTAAGATCATCTTGTAGTTCATCCTTAAAAATCTCGAGGAGCTCTTCTTCAAAGATATCAATACAGTTACCTCCCACCAAATCATTTAAGGTATCTTGCATTTCTTCAAGCTTTTCTAACTCAGATTCCATCTGATCTTGAATAACTCTCAAAGTTTCTTGTGTTAAAACATCTGGTTTGTCTTTTTCAAAAACAGGAAATACTATTTTATTACCTTTACTAAGTAAATAAAGTTTGCCATCAATCTTTGCATCACTAACTAAACATTTTAAAACTTCATTATCTTTAGCTGGTTTATCTTTAAATGCATCTACAATGTTGCCATTTCTAAAGAACCTTCCATCTTCATCATAATTTTTTCTCCATCCCCAGAAATGCCATTTTTTAGAAATTTCTTCAGGTTTTTTTCTATCACTAGCCTTAACGACTTTGTTATCATAAGACTCTTCAATTTCTTCTAAGGCTTTAATTGCACTATTTCTTGAATAGATTTTATATAAAATTCCAGCAGCGCCTATTCCAGCTGCTCCAAATAATTTTGTATAGGTACCAAATTCTTTAATATAATTTTTTGTTGCAATAGCTTTGTTCCAAAGAAAAGCTCTTTTATACCCAGCAAGACCAAGAGCTGTTCCAGCTATTATAGTTTTTTTAACCTTGCCTTCAGACTCCCAAAACTTTTTAACGGAGCCTGTTATAACATCTACCGTACCTGAACCTAATTTTTTAAACCCACGAGTAACTTCAGCTGAATTTATTGATCCAACAACAAGAAAAGAAAATAAGAATAATGATTTTGTTTGAATTTTCATAAGACTCCAAAACATTGAACATTTCTATTAAATAATTAGATAAAAATAGACCCTACATGCTCAATAATACTACATTTATAATAAAAGACAATAAGAAAAAATTTGCTTGCCCTACGAAGCCTTGGCGAAGTATGGTGCGTCCGACAGGGATCGAACCTGCGGCCTGCAGATTAGGAATCTACCGCTCTATCCAACTGAGCTACGGACGCAAAAAATTTATTTAATTTTCCTATGCAAATTAAATAATAAATTTATATAATATCAAAAACATCAAGAATCCTGCTGGTCATTTGTTTCACAAGTGACTGGCCCTACTACGCTACTAACGTAGCTACGAAGGGCTGGCCTGCCATACGAAGCCTTGGCGAAGTATGGTGCGCCTGGCAGGGATCGAACCTGCAACCTACGGATTCGAAGTCCGGCGCTCTATCCATTGAGCTACAGGCGCATGGTAATATATTTTATATTAAATAGAGGAGAAAAAGTAGTACAATGTTAAAAAATATTAAAAAATTTAGCTTCTTCCAAGCTTTTTCAATCGCATTATTTCTCTTTGCAATATCAACACCCGAGACAAGCTGCAATAATGCACAAGTGAATTTAAAAGCATCTGAAAAAAATGATTCTAAAGAAAATTATGTATTGGAAAAAATTAAAATAATAGAAGAACAAATTTCTCAAACTAAAGAATTTATAAAAGATCAAAGTGAAGTAAAAAAAATAAATCAAATTCAAAAAGAAATTGGGAATTTAAAATTAGATTGCGAAAAACAACAATCTTCAACCGCCATGTTTATTCTAGGGCCCTTAGAAACTGTATATTCTGTAGCCAAAGATAGAGATTTTAAATATAAATTATTACAAGTAAGTAATAAATTGACAGCTGTTCTAGAATTCAAAGATGGAATTATAAAAAAAGAAGTCTCTTCTAATTTAAATAAAAGTATTAAAAGAAATGGGGAACTTATTATAAAATTAACAAAAAAGTAAAAGATTATTGTATAATAGGTAATAATATTTATATTATATGAATAAACTTTCTATAGGGGATATTACTTATGAATAAACTTTCTATAATTTTAAGTATCTTTATAGCTTTTTTCATAAATATAATAAGATCACAAGAATTTGAAGAGAAACTAATTCAAGAAGCAATGAGGTTAAGTTTAGAAACAGCTGAACAAGAGCAAAAATCACGCGAAAAAATCGAACAAAGTCGTCTTGAGTCTATTGAAAATCAAAGAAGATTGTTTGAAAAATTATCACAGCTTAAAAAACCACAAACAGACATCGAAAAAAGTAGAAGATTGCAAGAAGAAAAGGTTATAGAAGAGAGCAGACATGCTGCAATTGCAAAGCAACAAAAATTACTTGATAAATTTAGGGGCAATAAAAGCAAGCTAGATCAGTTGGCTTCTGCAGACAAAGATAACAAACCTTTACAAGAAATCGCACAAACTTTTTCAACATTAGCCGAAGACAAAGAGGCCGAAGAAGCAAAATTAAATTATGAAACAGAACAAGCACTGCAACAAAGTATAGCCCTAGAAGCAGCAAAACTAGAAATTCAAATGGATGAGGCCGCTAAAAAGCAAAAAGGTATTGAGATAAAACCTAAAGCTGTCAGTCAAAAAAAAGAACCTGCATCCCCTAAACCCCTACTAAATCTTATCATTACATTAGACGATACAGAAACGTATGACAAACCAATTATAACTGGTGAACTTGCAGTTGCTTGTTGCCAAGCCCAAAACCCAATAATTACATTAGGCTATAGTCTACGAGTGTTATTAGATTGGCAACAAAATGATGAATATTTAAGAAATAAACCTTTAATTTCAGATGAAATATGGAATTATTATAAAGTACAAAACAGTGATTTCTATCTGCTTATACCAAAAGAATATTCAAGAGAGATTTATTATAATTTCAGACCCTTAGATTTCAAAATCGATCATGGAGACCTGGATCCATATGAAGCCCTAATAGGTTTTAAAATCAATACTGAATCAATATTAAAAAAAATTACAGCGGATGAAATTAAAAAAACAGTCAATCTAGAATCTTATAATAGAGACATTAAAATTGAACCTTTATCTAATATTTTTGTTCATGGTCAAGATGATTTCTTTAGACTTTGGAATATTTATTTAACTGGACATGGGGTAGCTGCCAAAAAAATATCTGATATTTCTGATAAAACATATTCAAATTTTGTAAAAGAAGTAGATATTAAAAATGCAAGAATATGTAATTTATCTATAGAAGAATTTAGAAAACTAATATCATTTTTTAATGAAAAAATAAGAGTTAACTTTTTTTATTATGTATCTTGCTATGCTGGTGGATATAATAGAATATTGCCCTATATAACAAATATTATTAATTCTAGAGGTAATATTACAAGTAATAACAAGCCAAAATTTACAATAGCAACAAATTCAACAACCGATGCAGTAGTTCCTATTTTTTTTAATCTATCAAAACAATGCGTCAAAAAACCTAATCAAATAGAAAAGGGATTTTTTGATTATTTAACATTTTTTGATCAATTATATCAACTTAGCTCTGGTATAAAATCAACTATTTTTAATGATGAAGAGTTAAAAAAAATATTAGCGCCAATATCTTTTATGGGAGAATTAGCCAAAGAAGCAATTCCTCTAGAATCTTTACCTCAAGTAATGTCACCTGAAACCGAAGTATTTAGAGTAGTGCCTCTTGAAAGTGACATTGAAATCATATCAAATGTATCTTTAAATAAAAATATTTTAGAAAAAAAACCAATAAATTCAGAAAATAAGCGTGCTATTTTAATATATCCACAAGATATTCCTATAGAAATTAACATAAAATGTAAAGCATTTGATAATTTTCCTATTATAATTTCTATGACCCCAGGAATTGGACTAACAAAATTGGAAAGCTTAAATATAAATACCAGCTTAACAAATTTGATAAAGTCACTAACTTATGGAAAATCAGTTTTCGAAAAATATTTTTATATCAAAAAATTAAATATTATTAATGAGCTCAGAGGACTCTCTGATATTGGAAGAAAAACTAATTTATACAATGTCTTATTTTATATTAAATATAATAAACCTAGAGTTTACAGAAGAGAAGCGCTACCTGAAGATATATCCGCATTTGTTATTTTTGTAGATGATAATAATGACATGTATTTCTTTGATTTTAAAACCAATAGGTTAAAAAAAATAAAACAAGTAAATAAAAAACTTGAATTTCCTAATATGCTGGTTCCATATTTTACTTCAAAAGAAGGGCCTTATGCACTTGTAAGTAATCAAATAGAAGATATAAATAAAGCATTTAATTTCAAAGCCCTAGTAAGAACTTTATCAACTAAAGATGAATTTGATTATATAGAAAAATTGGTTAAATATATTGAAGACACACTAGAGAGTTAAATTTTTTGAAAATAAGCTAAAAACTCCTTGTTGCCGGATGATCCAAGTATAGGTGAATCTGTATAACCAATAAGCTTAAAGTCAGATTTAGCTATACCTTCGGTCACTCGCTTTATCACTTCAGTATGAATTCTAGGATCGCTTACAATTCCACCTCTGCCAACCTGTTCTCTTCCTGCTTCAAATTGTGGTTTTATCAGAACTATCAATAATCCATTATCTTTTAATAAATTATAAACACTTTGTATAACTTTTAAAATAGATATAAATGAAAGATCTAAAGTTATCAGATCAACTTTTTCTGGCAAATTTTCAAGTTCACGTAAATTAGTTCGTTCATATAAAATTACTCGCGAATCATTTCTAATTTTTTCATGTACTTGGCCATATCCAACATCAACACCATAGATTTTATTAACACCATGTTGTAAAAGACAATCAGAAAATCCACCTGTTGATATACCAGCATCCATAACAATCAAATCTTTTACGTTTATATTAAAATGATTTAAAGCCTTTTCTAACTTAAATCCCGCCCTGCTGACATATTTAGGCTCCTCAAAATCAAAATTCAATATAGCATCTTCTTTGAACAATGACCCAGCTTTAGTAATAACAACCCCATCTACTTTAACTTTTCCCTGAACAATCAAACTTGAAATCTTGTTTCTACTAATCTGTGGAAAATTATCTTTAAGCAATTGATCCAGTCTCTTTTTTGCCATTCTTCTCTAACTGTTTTTTTATTAATGCTTGTACTTCTTGTGATAATGGATATTTATAAACTTGTGATAACTTAATCTCATCTTGCAAAACTTTTTCAAAAGGCAATACGGTCAAAACATCATCAAACGTTTTTATAATTAAAAAATTAGTAAGAGAGCTTTTATTTATAGCTTTTTTAAAATCTTGCAAGGTTTTGACTTCTATATCATTGATTTTTTTAATTCTTTTACCAGGCGCAATGCTACGAGATCTATATGCCTGCGAATCAGGTAAAACATGGGATATAACAAGCACAGGTTCAATCTGATTTTTTATTTCTTCATAAATAATTAAATCAGGAGAATGTGTAATTAACAATGGAAGGTGATTCAATGATAATTGCATCACTACAATACCACCTATAACAGTATAATCTATTTTTTCATAATCTGGATACATAACTCTAATCTCAGGCAGTTTAGATTGAGTAAAGTTAAAATTAAATTCTTTACGTTTGCCATTTCTATATACTACAAGTTTTATTTTAGAACCTAATGGTATTAAAGAAATATACTCAACTAAAGACATTTTATCTTCACAACCTTCAATATATACTTCCCCATATGCATCAACTGTATTTTCATTGATTTCATATATCATATCTCCAGCTTGCACTCCGGCTTTATCAAGTATGCTATCCTTAAATACATCTGTAAGATAGCTGCCACCAGGTTCAGGATTGTTTAAAAATTTAGTAATTATTTTTGCACTTCCAGGATTAATAAATACCCCCATGAAAGGTTTTCGCAAAACTTTGTCTACTGGAGGATTTTGAATATCTTTTAAAATAAGTTTTAACTCATTTATGGGTATTATATATCCAACATTTTGAGCAGATGGTATCCCTGCAGTAGAAATACCTATTACTTGACCTAATTTATCTAATACAGGACCACCGGAATTTCCAGGATTGATTGCAGCATCAATTTGAATAAATTGGCGCCTCATAACACTTTCACGTCCACTGACCACACCCTTTGTACTTTTCAATGACATCATTCCTAAAGGATATCCTAAGGCAACAACCTCATCTGTCCTACGAACCGAATCTGAATTTCCAAAAGTTAAAAATGGTATTTTACCTAATTCCTTTTTTACTGTTTCAATTTCTGAATCTTGAATTTTCAAAAGAGCTATATCTCTGACTGGATCAACTCCTACTACTTCTACATCTACAAGCTCTTTGCCCATTGAAGGAATCTGTATACTTATAACTCGAGCCTGATTAATTACATGAAAATTTGTTATTAAATATCCTTTATCATTAATAAAGAAACCAGAACCGGAACCTCCCAACTGATTTGGGGTTTTATATGGTTCTAACCAATTAAATTCTGCAACCTGAGAAAAAACTTGTACAACAGTATCCTTAATTTTAGGTTGTATTTGCGCCCAAGAAAGTTTTTCTGTAGAACATATAGTTTCATTTTGATCTTTGGAAGATTGATCAGAAATTGCTTCTAAAGATTGATTAGATTTCATGACTTCAAGTAAATTTTTCTGTCCTTGGTATAATCTATAAACTGAAAAACCTAAAAAGAAAAATAAAGATGTTATAATTGCTAAAATTACACCACGTATCTCGTTCATTATACAAAGCCTTTCAATAGTCTTAATTTGTAGATCTTATCACTAGTTTAATAAAATATAAAAAAAATAATAGATCTTAAGTGTTGACAATATAATTTAGTTCTTAATATTTTGGATTAATAAATATTTTAAAATAAAAGGATTATAATGAAATTATTAAAAAAATTAACTCCTGAACAATTAGGGTTATTATTTATAATACTAGGATTAGTTCTATTATCAGGCATGTTTACACAAATTTTATATTATTTAATAATAATTTGTTCAATTTTTTTAATTGTATACGGAATTTTCCTTGGAGATTTTGGTACAAAATTGGTAAATGCTATTAAAAGACTTAAGCGCTAATTTAGTTGAATTTCCAGCCAACATTTAGAGCAAATAAATAAGTATTATGATTCTGAACACCAAACAAATGTTGAAAAACCGTACCCTGGAGACCTATTTGGAAAATTAATTTTTCATTAGAAGCAAAAAAAGATGGTCCAAAAAATATTACATTTCCACCAGAATTTGAGTTTATTGCACCAGTAATTTTATCCCGCTGGGTATAAATACCATTAAATTCACAGCCCAACGCAAATATCCAACCAGGTCTCAAATCTCCCAAATTCACACTTCCTCCAAATTGATAAATATAAGAGCTTCCAAATTTGGTTTTATTATTATTAGTAGTAGTTTGATTAGTACCAATTGAGCCGAAACAATAAAATCTTTGAGTCCAGTGGGCAAAAGTAAAACCTAGAAAAAAAGCTGAAGATCCAAAACCTGTATTAGGTATTTTAGTGTCAGAACCTACTGCTAAGGTAACGCCACCAACAACTGTAAATTGAGTATAAGTTTTTTTTGTTGGCTTTGTATAATAAGCATATTCCAATACAGGCAAGATATCACCAATTCCGGAAGAATGTAAATCATTATATTTGGATTTTACAAAAACCGGTACATTTACCAGAAATGACAAATCATCGGTTATGCCATACAAAGCGTAAGGATCAACTATAATTGTATTTTTTTTTCTGCCTCTTAGTTGAGTCGTAAAAGCCTCCAATAAGAAATCACCTTTTTCTACAACGTGTTGCCCAAAACCAAAGAGACATCCTGGCTGTTGAGAAATAGGTAACGAGAAATTACCAATAGGATCCGGTTCAATAACTTGAGGACAAATATCTGCTTTAAAAGTTATATTAAACGTTAATAAATAATATAATATTAATAAATAAAAGTTTTTTTTGAAATACATCAGTCACATCTCCCATATTTATAACACAATATTATTTTTTAATAAGCTTAAACAAGTATTTGATCACAGATTCAGCAAAATTTGCAAAATATAAGCATTTAAATTATCATTTTCATATAGTAATTTACCTAAAAAAATAGAGATTATATGTCAAAACAAAATCAAGTTACTTTAGAAAAAATAGTATCTTTATGTAAACGCAGAGGGTTAGTTTATCCTTCAGCAGAAATATATGGCGGCATTAATGGTGTTTATGATTTTGGACACTTAGGTACCCTAATAAAAAGAAATATAAGAAACGCTTGGTTAAAATCACTACAAAAATCATTTGAAGATATACTTTTTTTTGAAGGTTCATTGTTAGCACCTAGTCCCGTATGGGAAGCTTCAGGTCATGTACAAAATTTCAGCGATCCAATGGTTGATTGTTTAAATTGCAAACACAGATTTAGAGCAGATGAACTTGATTTAAAAAAGCCATGTCCAAACTGCGGACAGACCAAATGGACAGAGGTACGTCAATTTAATTTAATGTTCCAAACTAATGTAGGGGCAATACAAGATAAATCATCAATAGCTTATTTAAGACCAGAAACAGCACAAGCTATTTTTATTAATTTTAAAAATATAATATCAACAAATAGAGTAAAGATTCCCTTTGGTGTATCTCAAATTGGTAAAGCTTTCAGAAACGAGATAACTCCAAAGCAATTCTTATTTAGAAGTAGAGAATTTGAACAAATGGAAATCGAATGGTTTTGCAATCCTGAAAATGCCATAAATGATTTTAATCTTTGGTGCAAAGCAAGAAAAGAGTTTTATGCATCTCTAGGACTTAATATGAATAAAATCAGACTAAGGGAACATGGCAAAGATGAACTTGCCCATTATTCAATAAGTTGCACTGATGTAGAATATGAATTTCCATTTGGGTGGAAAGAAATAGAGGGCATTGCAAATAGAGGAAACTACGATTTGACTCAACATAGTAAGCATTCTGGAAAAGATTTAGGAGTATTTGATGAAGAAACTAAGCAATCATATATACCACATGTTATAGAATGCTCAGTAGGCAGCGATAGATTATTTTTAACAATATTATGCGATGCCTACACAGAAGATTTGATTGATTCAGAAGAACGCATAGTTTTAAAATTAAGTCCAGAAATAGCTCCAATTAAAGCAGCCTTTCTCCCATTGGTAAAAAAATTAAATGAACCAATGTATAAAATCTATCAAGATATTAGATTACTAGGTTATGAAATTGAATTTGATGAATCAGGATCTATAGGTAAAAGATACAGAAGGCAGGATGAAATCGGCACACCTTTATGTTTTACATATGATTTTGAAAGTATAAATGACAATTGCGTAACCGTACGCCACAGAGATACAACAAATCAGGAAAGAATTAGCATAGATAAGATAAAAGAATACCTGAAAAACTCATTAAAATAAACTAAAAATAATATATTGACACTTGCCGCACCTTTGTGCTATCATAATAATACAGTGATACAAATATAAAAAATGGAAAGGTACAAATGGAACAGAATAAAAATGCAATCCAAGAGCTCTATCAAGCTTTATTATTAGTTAAAAACACTCAAGAAATGGAAGCTTTCTTAAAAGACCTTTGCACACCAGCAGAAATAAGGGCATTGGCGGAACGTTGGCGAGTTTGCAAAATCTTGAATGAAGAAAAACTCTCATATCGTGAAATTAATAAAGAAACAGGGGCCAGTTTGGCAACCATAGGAAGAGTCGCAAGATTTTTAAAAGACGAACCATACAATGGATACAGGCTTATACTTAAACGAATATACAAAAAATAGAAAGGGATAAACATGAATTTCAAAACAATAATGCTTACTATATTACTTTTAATTTTAGCTATAACTAGCTTTATATTTTTAAAAAAGTCTCACATAAGACAAAAAAATAGTGATACTTTTATTGTTGGAACAACAGCAGGTTACGCGCCATTTGTAAGCATTAACTCACAAGGTGAGTATGAAGGTTTTGATATTGACATATCCAATGTGCTTGCAAAGGAAATGAACAAAAAATTAACCATTAAAGATTTAGGATCAATGACTTCTCTTCTGACTGCTCTAGAACAAGGTAGCATTGATGCAATTATTTGGGGAATGTCTATCACTCAGGACCGCCTTAAAAAAGTAGCCATGATACATTATCAGGGTGAAACAACAACTTCTTACCCCTTAATTTTTTGGCAAACAATTCCTACAACAATAAAATCTATTTCAGACATGCAAGGCAAAACTATATGTGTTGAACCTGCATCATCTCAAGATGCAGTTTTAAATAAATATTCTAAAATTAATAAACTTCCTGTAGAAAAAATAGATGATGCTCTTTTAAACATACAATATGGCAAAGCTGATGCTGCTTTAACAGAACCCGCAATAGCCAAAAAATTTAAAAATAAATACCCAGAAATTCAAATTTTAAATGTACCTTTGGCCCAAGAAGATCAAGTAGAAGGTATTGGCATAGTTTTAAAAAAAGAGAATGCAACACTTATAGATAAAATAGAACAGGCTGTTAAAAATTTAAAAAATTCAGGAATAATTACACAGCTCGAACAAAAATGGGATATATCATAATGAATATTTTAGATTATTTACCACTACTATTAAAAGGTAGTTTAATAACAATAATTGCTTGGATAATCTCTGCAATTTTAAGCCTTACAATTGGTACTTTACTAGGAATCGCCAGCTGTCATCATTTAACATCAACTTTTGCAAAAACAGCTATAAGATGTTACACATTTATAGCAAAAGGTATACCAGCATATGTACAAATTTTAATTGCTTATTTTGTCATACCAGCTGCATTAGGAATCAACATTCCTAGTTTTGTAGCAGCAATAGGAGCTTTAGCTTTTTGTTCAAGTGGATATGTTACTGAAATTGTTCGATCAGGTATTAATAGTATACCCCAAGGTCAATGGGATGCTTGTTTTGCATTAGGTTATCCCATAAAAGATACTTTATTGCGTATAATATTGCCACAGACTTTGAAAAATATATTACCAAGTTTATTTGGAGAGTTTGAACAGTTGCTTAAAAGTACATCTTTATTAGCAACAATTGGTATTACAGAATTAACAAGAACAGGTATGAATATTATTTCACGTGAATTAAATCCAATACCAATTTACTTACTTATTGCATCTATTTACTTACTATTTTCTGCACTATTACAAATAATTATTATCTACACAGAAAAAAGGAGCCATCATGGTAATCGTTAATAATCTTACAATAAAATTAAAAAATGAAACTATTCTTAAATCTATCTCCTGTTCTTTACTTCCAGGTAGAATAACAACATTAATTGGACAAAGTGGTGCCGGAAAAACTTCATTACTAAAATCATTTATAGGTCTTATGCCAATTACTGATGGAAAGATCACTATTAATGACAAAAAAATTAATAGTTTATCTTCAAAACAAAGATCTGAAGAAATTGGATACGTATTTCAAGAATTTAATCTTTTTGCAAATTTAACAGTATTGCAAAATTGTATTGACCCACTAATAGTACATGGCTTAAATAAATCTCAAGCAGAAAAACGTGCACTTGAAATATTACAAGAGCTTGAAATGCAAAATTTTGCAAATAAATACCCATCTGAGCTTTCTGGAGGACAACAACAACGTATTGCTATAGCCAGAGCACTTTGTTTAAAACCAAAAGTTCTTCTATTAGATGAACCAACAGCATCCCTGGACCCTTTAAACACCACTATCCTTGTTAATATATTAAAAAAATTAGCAGCGCAAGGTTTAACAATTTGCCTTTCAAGCCAAGATATGGGTTTCGTTAAACAAATTTTTGATCGTGTTTATTATATTAAATCCGGAGAAATCGCAGAATTTTGTGACAGCAACCAACAAATTTCCAGCTGCCCTCTCATTTCTAAATTTATTTAAATAAGATCTTGTATTTTTAGTGATTAAAAATCAAATTCACTAGACAAAGAATATTTTCTTGCTTTTTTCGAAGTGTTAGCAATTATCAAAAAGCCGGATTTAACCCAATTTTGGGCTAAGTTTCTAATAGTTCTTGGATTCAATTTTAATAACCTTTGTATATCTGAAGAGGTTATAAAAGCCTTTGATTTAAATAAAGATAAAACTTTCTTTTGATTATTATCAAGCAACTTAATTTGTTTAGACAAATCTTTTTTACCAATCTTTTGAGCTTTAATAGCATGTTTTTTTACATTTCTAAAACTTTCTACCATTTTAGAACAAAAATACTCTAACCATGAAGTTATATCCGCATCAGCTCTATCTGTATAGTAATTATGGGAGCCAATAGTTAAAGCTTCATAATAAGCTGGCAAATTTTGCGCATAATATTCATCAAGGGAATATATACCTTTAAGACCATACCCTTTTAATTGCAACAAATATGTAGCCAACAAACGAGCAGTGCGTCCATTGCCATCATAATACGGATGTATAGTTGCAAATTGATAATGCAAAATAGCAGCTTGCAATGGAACCGGTATCTTATTTTTATCTGAATTATTCAACCAATCTATTAAATCCTTCATTAAAGTTGGTACATCTTTTGCCTCAGGTGGCAAATAAACTATTTTTCCGGTTGCGCCATCTCTAATAACGTTTTGACCATCACGATATGGTGTAGGCTTTGGCACCCTTCCACCAGCCATAACAATTGCATGTATTTGCTTAACTGTTTTTTCTTCAATAGCATTACCTTTATCTATTTGAGTCTTTAACCATGCAAATGCTTTTTCATATCCTTTAACTTCTTTTTCATCTCTTTCTTTGGCAAATGTTTTATCATTCAACAAAACCTCTTTAACTTGATGCAAAGTAAGTCTATTGCCTTCAATCATTGTAGAATAATGTATAGATTCAATTTTAGATGTTTCTCTTAGACTATTTAATACAGAAACAGAAATTGGCAAAAGGTCTATTTCCTTGCGAAGAGATTCTAAAGTTATAAGATAATCAATCAATTCATTAGTTACTCTATAATTTGGTTTAAACATATTTTCTCCTGATAATTTGCCATTATCTTGCCATTAAATTGCCGTTAATTTGCCATTATTATACCATTAATTAAGATAAAAAATATACAAAATGTATAAATAAAGTTATAAGATAGAGATATCATAATATAAGTAAGTAAATTTATTTAAGTAATATTTTATGAAAACAGAGTTATGTATATTTACAATCGGTCACTCAAATAGGACAATAGAAGACTTTTTAGATATTCTTAAACATTATCATATCATAGAGCTTGTTGATATTCGAACAATTCCAAAATCTCGTCATAACCCCCAATTTAACAGTGAAGATTTAGCCCATGTATTAAGAAATCACCACATTGGTTATCGTCATCAAAAAAATTTAGGTGGCTTACGACACACACATACTAATTCAATTAATACTGCTTGGCATAATGCTTCATTTAGAGGATTTGCAGATTATATGCAAACAGAAGAATTTAAAGATGGACTACAAGAACTTATTAAAATCGCTGATAAAAAAACAGTAGCCATTATGTGTGCCGAAGCTGTTCCATGGAGATGCCATAGATCCTTGATTGGTGATGCATTACTTGTACATGGAATTCAAGTTGAAGATATTTATAGTATATCATCTCTTAAACCACATACATTAACTCCTTGGGCAGTGGTCCATGGAACATCTATAACATATCCAGCTACAGAAGATAAAAAGAGTTAATATTTACTTAACGGCTGAACATCTTCTTCAAAATATTTATGAAATTCTACAGGCAATTTTCTGTAATCAACAGATTTAGTTAAACATGAATAATCAATGCCACAAAATGTATTCCAAAACAAAACAGTCTCATCTTTAATAACACCATTTGCTATATCATCCATAATAGCAGCAATTGGTTTAGAACTATAAGTTCCTTCCAGTTTAACTTCTTCAATCTTGTTCACCAAACGCATTGCATCAGACGCTTCTTTAGTAACCAACCCATACTGTATCCCAGCAAATTTCTTATTAACAATTAATTTATCTTCAGGAAAAGATTCTATTTTAAAAGATTCATCAAGAGAGTTTAGATATTTGTTAGATTTATCAAACAATTCTTTTGTTTTCAAATAAAATTCATCTTCAACTTCTTCTGGCTCAACTGCAACAGCAACAACTTTAGATTTAAGACCTATAGACTGAATACCTAAAAGTAACCCAGTCGTTGTAGCGCAACTTCCAATTGGTATATAAATAAAATCTGGTTCTTTAATTAATCCTTGCTTAATCTGCTCTGCTAATTCAAACACAGCATTTACAAAACCAATAGCTCCAATTTCGTTTGAACCCCCAGTTGGAATCAAATAGGCTTCTTGATCATTTTTCAAAATTTCTTCTGTAGCTAAACTACGTTCTTTATTATTCGGAAAAAATCTTAACTCAGCTCCAATATAGTAATCTAGTAATAAATTATGTCTAACTATTGGTGAATTCGGTTGATCTTTCAACATTAAAATACATCTTTTAAAGCCCATTTCTTTTGCATACACAGCTGTTGCTAATGCATGCTGGGAGCCCGCACAACCATAAGTAATAATAGTTTCTTTCCCTTTATTGCGAGCATCTGCTAAAAGAAATTCTAATTTTCGAGGCTTATTGCCACCATATAAATGTGATCCATCAGATTCTTTTTTTCCTGTTAAATAATCAGCTTTCATAAAAAGATTTTTACAGCCTATGCTATTACCTAATTTTTCAAGCTTGACTATAGGAGTAGGTAAGTCACAAAATTTAATATATGGCAATTTAGATTGTAAGGTTTCATATTTTTTAAATAAAGATAACTCAGAAACAGCTGCATTAACAACATTATAAATCACCAGAAATATAAATAAAAATTTTCTTATCATCTTCCCTGCTCAACCTTACAATTTAAATATATTTGTTTATTCAACTACAAAGTTAAAATAACTATCGTCTTTATCTGCAGGAAATGGTTCATTTTTTAAAGTAAAATGCCACCATTCTTCAGTGACACCTTTAAATCCAAATTCTTCCATTACATTTTTTAAATAAGTTCTCAATTTTTTAAATTTATCTTTAATAAGATTGTTCTCATAATGTGAGGCTGCATCAAATAAATCAAATGATGATCCCATATCAATAGTTCCATCATCTAAAATTTTGACAGTATAACCATCAAGCAGTTTACGATTTCTTTCTTTAATCTCATGTAAAGACTTACTATCTTTAATAAGACTCAAATCTACAGTACTCCCTCTGCTGTGACCTGAGCGTTTAGCTACATAACCTAAATCAAATACATCTGCTTTATTTACGCGTGGATAATATTGAGTTTTTTTTAATTGATCATTAACATCTTCACTCCATCTTACAAAATGATCAACAGCTTGTTGAGGGCGATAAGCATCATACACAACCAAACTATATCCATCTTTTTTAACTCTATCTTGAACCTTTTTTAAAGCCTCAGCTGCTCGCTTAGTCATAATAGCAACTGGCTTTTTATATCCATCAACTGGTTTGCCTACAAAATTTTCATTTGTTGCATAACGTAAAGAAACAATAATCGTCGGATCTACTTCATTAAGATACACAAAACCTTTAGAATGAGCTTCTTCAGGTATAGAGAAGCATAATTGAAAACAAATAATAAAATTAAACACAAAAAATAAAATTGTTTTTGTTTGTTTGAACATAGATCTACCTTTCATAATTAAAGCATCCTTTTCAATCTTACTTCTTTTTTACAACATTAAAAATAAATTTTAATTGTTATTATTTTATTCATAGATAATACTTGGTATAAGTACTTTAGACTCTTGGCTTATTATAAAGAAAATAGGAAATTATTATGGAAGAAGCAATTATTCTAGAAGCAAAAGCAAAAAAAGGTGTTATTCAAGCTACGATACCAAATAAATATCAGAACTTATTACCAGAAAAATTAAAGATTATTATTATATTAGAAGAAAATTTAGAAAAACAACCAAAGAAAAAAAGAAAAAAATTCAGTTCGGCAAATATTGATACAAAGAATATAAAATTTAATCGTGAAGATTTATATGATCGAGACTAACAAGTATTTTTTAGATACCAATATTTTGCTATACCTCCATTCTAAAACCGATCTTAATAAAAAATCTAAAGTCGAGAACTTATTAAGTAAAAATAATGAGTTTTTTATCAGCACTCAGATATTATTTGAATTCATACGCGCTCTCAATAAAAAATATAAGATTGAATTTGAAATAATAGAAAAGTTTGTAAATGAGTTTTTAGAAGCATTCAATCTTTTGATAATTACTGATTCTACTTTGAAATTAGCAATGAACATAGCATTAAAGTATAAATACAGCTTTACTGATAGTCTTGTAATTGCTGCAGCTGTTGAAAATAAATGCACCATTTTATTTTCAGAGGATATGCATCATGGACAAAAAATAGAAAATTTTTTAACTATAACTAATCCATTTTAAACATAATTATTTTTATAATAGATTCGCCTTTCATAATCAATACCACCCCGTTGTATACTTTTTTAAATGCATGTAAACTTATAATATCTTACAAAACATCACATTAAAAGTAGGGATTATTCTAAAATGTTAAAAACCATCTTAAAGCAACAAATAATTGGTATAATTAATTTATCGATTCCAGTTATTATTTTATATCAGATTTATCCGGCAATTTTGCTTAGCACCAGTGGCAAAATAGTATGTTCCCTGTTAATAGGGATTTATGTTTTTTATTTAAACTACAGAGCAACAAAGACTCAAGCAGAGAGCTTAAAATATATACCTTCCCTATATAAACCTGAATTAGAAAAAATAATTGTTGATTGCAAAATGGATCCACACTCAGTAAACCTTCGTTATGGTTACTCAAATGAAATGGTTGCCATGACAATATTAAACACAGTTTCAATAGATCCAATATTATGCCAAAGATTTAATCATGATCCTGAAGCCATAAAAGTAATAGATATACTTAATCATCACATAATTAGCCCTATGGCTGAAAAACAAAAAGAAAAAATTGAGAAAATCAAAAATATCCTAACTCCTGATGCTCAAACTTTTATCTTTAAACACGAGCTTGGTCATGTTTTTGCAAATTATTCTTATAAAAAATTAGCTCTTATTGGCATTATCGCAACAATTTCAGCCTATATTGGACTTGTAACAACTTTTTACTTTTTAAAAGTATTGGGATTTTTTGCTATTATTATTGGTATAACAATTGCAGGTTTAATTGATTTAATCATGAGCTATTCTTCCAATGTTCTATTTAAATCAAGAGAAGAAAAAAATGCAGATCTTTTTGCAACTAAATTCAGTTCGCCTGAAGAAATAAAAGCAGCTGCAAGTTTTTTTGAAACACATCAAGAAATCGTCAATTTAAATAAATCATCTATGGGTATACTTAGTGCTCTACCAAGCATAGTTTTAACCGGACATTATGATGGTAAAACAAGAGCAAAATATTTAAGAGATATTATCTATTGATATTTATAAATATAGTCATTTAATCTAATAAAAAAACTTTAACAAAAAGAGATTAAATGATTATTTTGCTAATTTTCTCATTTCTTGCCGGATTAGTCACAGTTCTTTCACCATGCATTTTACCGGTATTGCCAATTTTATTAGCAGCAGGTGCAGGTTCAGGCAAATATAGACCTCTTGGAATCATTAGTGGGCTTATTTTAAGTTTTGCTTTTTTTACATTAACATTAACATATTTAGTCAAAATATCAGGCATCTCACCTAATCTTTTAAGATATTTTGCAATAGCTTTAATTACATTTTTTGGCCTTACCATGTTGTCCGAAAATCTTGGTAAATATTTTTCTAAACTAACTTCCGGGATTTCTAGCTTAGGAAATAAAATTCAAGAAAAATCAAACTTTGCAGGTGAAGGTTTTTTTAGCGGATTTATTTTTGGAATTGCCTTAGGCCTTATCTGGACACCCTGCGCTGGTCCAATTTTGGCAACAATATCAACTCTTGTTGCAACAAATGCAATCACATATTCTACTATCCTTATTACATTAGCCTACAGTTTGGGTACTGGAATTCCTATGTTTTTAATTGCATATGGCAGCAATAAAATTATTAATTCAACAAATATGATTTCACAATATACCGAAATTATAAGAAAATTGTTCGGAATTTTAATGATATTTTGTGCTCTTGCTATAGCATTCCATTTCGATGTAATCTTACAACAAATCACTTTAAAATATTTTCCCATAATAAATATTGAAGATAATGAATCTGTAAAAAAGGAGTTAAAAAAATTGAAACCCAACAGTTCTATTTTTAATTCAAGCTCTGAAAATATGGCGCCTGATTTTATAGGTATTAAAGATTGGATAAATTCTCAACCTCTAACAATTGAAAAACTACGAGGAAAAGTTGTACTTGTTGATTTTTGGACATACAGCTGCATTAATTGCATTAGAACATTACCCCATCTTAAAGAGCTTTATGATAAATATCATGATCAAGATTTCATAATAATTGGTATACATACACCTGAATTTGAATTTGAAAAAAATTTAGAAAATGTGAAAAATGCAGTCAAACGTTTTGACATCAAATACCCTGTAGCCCTTGATAATGATTATAAAACATGGATAAGCTATGATAATCATTATTGGCCGGCCCATTATTTAATAGATCGTACTGGAATTATCAAAGACAAGCATTTTGGCGAAGGCGCATATTTAGAAACTGAAAATATGATAAGAGATCTATTAGAACTTCCTCCATTGCACGAAAAAAAACCTGAAAAAATAAGTTTTAAAGAATTAACCCCTGAAATTTATTTAGGATATGAACGAGCTGCAAATTATGTTATGGAAACTGAACTAATTCGAGATAAAAAAAATCTTTACGACTATAAAAATTTAGAAAATGATAAAGTTGGTCTAAAAGGGTCTTGGCTTGTTATGCCACAATTTATTCAATCTCAAGATAATGATTCAATATTGGATTTAAATTTTATAGCAAATCACGTTTATCTTGTTATGAAATCACCTGAGCCAAAATTAATCACTGTTCTTCTTGATGATAAACCAGTACAAAAAAAATATTTTACAACAGATATGACTGATACGGGTCAAATCAAAGTAAGTGAAGCACGTATGTATGATATTATTGATTTAAAAGATGATTTTGGACGCCATAAACTCACACTAAAATTTCCTGAAAATATCTCATTATATGCCTTCACTTTTGGACAATAGAACTTGTCACATTGCGAAACTTTAATTGGAAAAACATAGAAGATCAGCTATTATTTAATAAAATATTATTTAAAAATATAAACTATAATTTTGAGCAAAGATGAAAACTTCTAGATTTTACACTACTCTATATTTTGTGTTGATATTTCCAATTCAATGTATCAATGCAGGAAGTTTTAAACATATCTTCATAAAGCATTTTCCAAAAATATATCACACAATATCTTTATCTACCATCACTTATTTTATACATATTGAATATAAAGATTTTAAACAACAAGGTAAAAATGTTGAAAAACTTTCTGAAGTTCCAAAAAAAGCTGTTGACTTATATAAATCTATATTTGAAAAATATGGTATTGCAAAAGAAACAATCAATTCTTTAAATTTTAAAGAAGATTCGGGAGAATTTGGAGCCATTCCTAGCCAAAATACAATATTAATACCTCCTGAATATATTCTAAATCATTCTCTTCAACTCATTCTACCTAAAGATGAAATATCAATTTTGCATGAATTAGGTCATATTTTAAATGAAGCAAATAGAATAGATCACACTATTTATTTTTTGAATGCGATTCTAAAATCTAAAGATATTTTCTATATAATTCTAGCTAGAGAAATAGGCTATGAAGTATGGAAAAATAAAACTATGAACAAATTGTTCTCTAATATTACAAAGAAAAGCGTTAGAGTAAGTTTAGCTTTTATTGTATTAAATTTGTTAATTGATAAATACAAACAAAAAAATGAATATCAAGCTGATAGATTTGCTGTGTCAAAAATCACATCTCTAGAGGCTTTAAATCAAAATATTCAACATTATATTAATTTTGAAAATAAAGTATTAGAAAATTTTAAATTAAAGCTTGGACAAATTCAATGTTCGCCAGAGCCTACTTATCCTCAGGCATTTTGTTTATTTCAATTCATTTTTAAACATTTTGCAAATGATATGGATTTTAAACTATGGTTAAAAAACAATCCTTCTTGTTATAAGATCTTACATTGGTGTATAGATTCACAACATCCAGTTGAAAAAGAAAGAATTAAAATTTTACAGAATAGAGTTAAAGAATTAACTAAAATAAATAGAAGAATACAGAATTATCCTATATAATTTATTATAGATTAGTTTTTATCTTATCTTCAAACTAGGGTTTTTATGAAAAATTCAATATTTTTATCGATAATCTTTAGTTCATTCCTATTCTGTTCTATTCCACAAAAATCTAAAGCTATAAATTATACAGCATCAGCTTGTATACTCGGTGGCATTGGACTTGTTTTTAATGGCTTTGATAGATTATCACAATTAACTAAATTAAATCAGATGATATCTAACTCTAAAGGTAGTAAAACATTATATGACGTATTACTACATGAAAAATATCGTGAAATAGCTATTTCAGCAACAACCACATTAACCGGATTATTATTGATAAAATTAGGTTACAATAAAACTAACAATAAAATATAAGTTTAATTTTTATGAAACCAGAAATTGATTTTGAAGAATTACAAGAGTGGTTATCATACATGCATGTTGCAGAACTTAAAGATGAGTTGAAAGCTTTAAATTTATCTACAAAAGCATTTAATAAAAAAGAACTAATTGAACGTTTAGTTCATTATGCTAAAACAGGCAAAGAATTACCGCATAAGCAAATTCCTGAAATTTCAAAAGCAAAATCAAAAACAACCAAATTAGAACCACAATCATTAATACTTTATGGAACCTACAAAAACGATCTCGCTACAAGACAATTTTTTAAAAAGATAATTGGCGATCACTTTCATTTTACAGCTTCTGGCATAGATTGGTTACGTGAAAAATGGTTATTGGGAAACCCACCAACTTATGCAGAATTTGCAAAAGAATGGCAGACAGAGTATGAACGAAACAAAATTCACAAAAAGGCTCCCAAACAAGAATGGGCTTTTATTAGATTTTCTCAAAAATTTATAAAGGAAAATCCAAATACATCTAAACAAGAATTAATAGAACAATGGGATAAGGAAAGATTAATTCTTATTGATAAAGCTCGTAAAATTCTTAGAAAAAAGTAATTTCAAAGATTGTTTCATATATAATAATAAATTATTTGTGTAAGCCTAAAAAACCCGATTTGCAATGTCTATTTGAATTTGATATAATTTAATATATCAGGGTAAATAACGATTAGGGTTAGACTTTAACAATATAAGGGGGACATTTAGAATGCATAATATATCAAAAATAATGATCTTTGCTTTAGCTTTGCCATTTACTAGTAAAACAATGGAAGAATTGAAGGAAAGACAGGAAACTAAATCTACTTTAGCAAAAAAAATTTTAGCCAAAAGAATCCATGATTATCGCAGCGAGCGTTTAGAGCAACATCTTATTAAAGATTTAAGCAACATTGTACAAGAATATATTCCCTATGAATACAAATGGGAGTGTGAATCAACAATAGATAATGCAAATATCATCAGTGCCATGTGTACTTTGCCAAATAATAAATTAGCCTTTACATCTAATAATAAAATAAAAATATGGGATCTTAATGCAGATAAATGTATAGCCGAACTAGCTGGCCATACAGAAGATATTAATGCATTATGTTTATTGCCCAGAAATAAATTAGCTTCAGCCTCTCATGATTTAACAATAAAAATCTGGGATCTTGATACTTATAAATTAGTCACTAAACTAAAAGGTCATAATGGTCATGTTTATGCACTATGTCTATTGCCCGGTAACAAATTGGCTTCTTCGTCTATAGATGGTACCATAAAAATATGGGATCTTAAAAATAATAAATGTATCGCTACATTAGGAGAAGAAGATACACACCTTGGTATTGCATTATGTTTCTGGAGTTCTTTGACAGGAAATTTTCTAGCTTCTGGGTCTGTAGATCATACTATAAAAATATGGAATATTAATACAAATAAATGTATCGTTACTCTGAGAGGTCATACAGAGGCTGTGACTACATTATGTTTATTGCCAGGAAATAAATTAGCTTCTGGATCTGAAGATGGGACAATAAAAATATGGAATCTCATAAACAATAAATGCATAGTAACTATACAAGCTCATAGACAAGGCATTACATCATTATGTTTGTTGCCACGAAATAAATTGGCTTCTGCTTGCTGGTTAGATGGACTTATAACAATATGGGATCTTGACCTGCCCGTCGAAACCTTGGTGAAGCCGGGTACAATTAAATCTATCGATACACTTATAGAACACATAGGTGGCATAAAAACATTATGCTTATTACCAAAAAGTAAATTGGTTTCAGGATCCTATGATGACACAATAAAATTGTGGACCAATGAGGCAATAGTGACAGATTTTCCTGATCGGAAATTTAATGAAATTATGAATAAAAAAGAATCACGAGAAAACCCATGGATCAAAAATCCAGATAAAAACTTATATTCAAGTCTACCAAATTGCATCATAAGTTAGTTTTAAAATAATAGAGTGTATTTAAAATGAATAATATGTCAAAAATAATAATCTTTGTTTTAGTTTTGCATTTTAATATTAGAGCAATGGAAGAGTTGAAAGAAAGAGAAGAAGCTCCGTCAGCTTTAGTCGAGAAAATCAATGCTTATCGTAGTGAATCTCTAGAGCAGTACCTTATTAAGGATTTAAGTAATTTAGTACAACAATATATTCCTATCAAAGATAAATGGAAGTGCATAAGAACAATAAATAATGCAAATAATAACACTCCTGTCATATGCGTATTCAAAAATAAATTAGCTTTCACATCATCTTATAACACAATAAAAATATGGGATAATAATATAAATAAATGCATTGCTGAGCTAAGGGGTCACAACGACTATATTATTACATTATGTTTATTACCAGGAAATTACTTAGCTTCTGGATCTGTTGACGGTACCATAAAAATATGGAATCTAGATAAAAATAAATACGTCTATACATTAGCAGATCATACAACTGGTGCTGAAGCATTATGCCTATTACCCAGAAATAAATTGGCTTGCGCCTTTACAGATAATACCATACAAATATGGGATCTTAATACCAAAGAATATGTCACCACACTAAAAGATCATACAAATTATGCTTATGCTAATACACTATGTTTAGTGACAAGAGATAAACTAGCTTCTGGATCTAACTATGGAATCATAAAAATATGGGATCTTAAGACAAATGAATGTATTGCTACTCTTGAAGGTCATAAAGATGCTGTAGATGCAATATGTTTATTGCCAGAAAATAAATTGGCTTCTGCATCTCTTGATGGAACTATAAAAATATGGGATCTTAAAACAAATAAATGTATTGCTACACTCCAGGGTCATACAGAAACTGTTAATGCCTCGTGCATATTACCAAGAAATAAATTAGCTTCTGGATCTTGGGATGGGGCTATAAAAATATGGGATCTAAAGACAAATACATGTATCGATACACTAAGAGGTCATACCAGCGGCGTCAAAGTATTATGTCCATTGTTAAGAAATAATAAATTATTTCTGGTTTCCGGATCATTGGATAATTCCATAAAAATATGGTCTAACGAGGCAGTATTAACTGATTCTCCTGACCGAGAATTTGATAGAATTATGCATGAGAAAGAATCAATAGAAAATGCGTGGATTAAAAATCCAGATAAAAGCTTATATTCGAATCTACCAAATTGCATCATAAGTTAAGTTGATTTAACTGAACCTATTATTGTAACGCGCAAATAGCAAAGGCTGTTGATATTTGACTACTACCAAAATATTTATTCTGTGACCCGTATTTAAAAAATGCATAAGGTGGCCAAGAGCCATCTGCCAATTGTATTTCGGCTAAGCGTTTTTTTTCGTGAATATTAGGTAAATTAATATTTGTGGTAATTATTATATAAAAAGCAAGATCAAGAGAATCCTCTATTAAATTAGGATCTATTTTTAATATTTTTTCTTTTAACAAATCCAAAAATTTTGATTTCATATTTTCAAGTTTTAAAAGTTTAGAAACAGCCCATAAAAACGTAAAAGAAGATGGATAATAACGAGTCCCATTTTGATATTCTTCATTATAAAGAGTATTGTATAAATAATTTTCTGTTACTGATGCATCTATTAAGCTGTCTATGCTGTAAATTGAATATAATGCATTTGCACAAACTACGGGATCAACAATTTCTTGACGATAACTTGTATTGTCAAAATATACCTTTATTACACCATTATTTGTATTTTCTGAAATTCTTTTAACGATTTGTTTTAAATAATTATTCTCTATTAAACCATTTAATGCCATTAATCCTAATGATGTTGTATCTACATCAGCAGGCAAGATATTTGGATTTTCAAAAAAGTGTAGAGTGCAATCTTTTATATTTGTTTTTACGTAATTAATTACTTCACTTTTAAGACACCAATCATACTGCTTTAAAAGATCAAAAATTAAAATTGTAGAAAATACCTCACTTGGAGCAAATTCACAACTTTTCATAGTTTTTGACGAACTCACCAAAGATTGGAAATGTTGTTGATGCCAAGATTTTTCAATAAAATCTAATGCTTTTTGTTTATCCCATTCAATAGCAAAAGCACGAACTGGATTTAAAGATACAGTAAAGGTTATAAAAATTATAATTTTATATATTAGACTTCTTCCTAAACCAAATATAACTATCTTTGAAAGCCCGTTCGTGGTGAGTGTTTGCGAAGCAAACGTATCGAATCCATGAACGAAATTTGTCTTTACCCTTCGATACACCGCACTACGTGCGGCACTCAGGGCGAACGGAAATGGGATAATCTTTAAGTTTCGTAAAAAGTCCATTTTTGACTTCATTATAACTAAAATAAGTGAACGCCATTGGCAACTTTTTTGTCTATTGTTGCTAAAATAACTGTATTATCTTCTGCAGGAAAACCTGTAGTTAAAACTTCTGAAGTAAAATCTGCAATCTGTTTTTTTGGGAAATTAACAATACATATAACTTGCTTGTTAAGAAGATCCTCTTTTTTATAATGATTAGTAATTTGCGCACTAGATTGTTTTACACCAAGTTCGCCTAAATCTATCCATAACTTATATGCAGGTTTTTTAGCTTTTGGAAAATCTTCTACTTTAATAATAGTACCTGCTCGTATATCAACTTTTTCAAAATCAGCCCAAGTTATTTGATCCATTAAATTCCTTAAAACTTTATAGATTTATAATTTACTTGAATCTTGTATAATATATTTACTAGCAATGTTAATTTAGAAAGCAAAATCATGAGAGGCTGAAGCTAATTTATTTCTGGGCAATAAACATAATGCATTAATATCTTCTGTATTATTCACAAAATATCACTTGTTATTCTTCTAAAATTTTTTTTCTTAACACAAGCTATGGATCATGAAAAAACACT
>Ga0207103_10003_pt1 | contig 119490 bp, 119 predicted proteins | sample Alteio_BWMinHeat_81_FD_153546 | JGI IMG/M metagenome (GOLD analysis project Ga0207103, IMG submission 153546) | Enriched cells from forest soil in Barre Woods Harvard Forest LTER site, Petersham, Massachusetts, United States -... | ecosystem: Environmental > Terrestrial > Soil > Temperate forest...
TTTGACTAGAGATTAGACTAAAAATACAGATTCTGCTCTCTTTTTTGTTTTCTACACTAAAAACCAAATAATTGCCACATGGGGACCAGCTACAACTATCCTTATCCCCCTTATCAAAAGTCACTTGTTTATGATTCTGAGTATTTAAATCATATAAGAATAACTGCAGACAACCTTGAACTTTTTTACAATAAGCTATTTTACCATTTTTTAAACTATAGCAGGGGGATACACAGTATCCAGATTCAGTAATATATTCAATTTTATTTTTTTTATCCAAATGAAGAATTGCAATTTTAGGTTTATTTGCACTATCTATAGCACAAAAAACAATCCTATTTTCGTCAATAAAAGAAGGAGATATGGCATGCATAGAATTTGTAGTTAACGGTATAAAAACACCCTTTTTTCTTTTTGAATCAAATTTATACTTACAGACCCTACTTTTACCATTGCGAGTTAAAAGCAATATAATATTACCCAAAGGAGAAAAGGATGGGGTAAGGTTTAAACCCTCAAAATTTGCCACTATTTGTTTATTCCTAAACAAATCCACAGACATTAGACGGACATTATAATTAGTATGTTTAGAATAATAAACAGAAGGCCTTGAATTATGCCATCTAGTAGAGACAAAAATGGTAGGCTCACTAACCAAAGGACTTAAATTTTTTTCCAAATCATCTGTAGGATGAAATATATAAATGGAACTATGATAATTATTATTTTTTAAGTACACTTTTTTACAAGCGGCTATCATACTAGAAAAAGATCCTTCTTGACAAGTAATCTCTGGCCATAACTCATCTGCTAAACTATGGGCCATATCTTCAATCTTATTATTGCAAGAATAATTTATTTTCTTTCCTTTGAGCATATTAAATTGAGCTATATCATACAATCTCCATTCTATAAGGGTTTGTGAGATTCTATCAATAAATAAACCTAACGTATAACCTAAATCTTCTAAACGTTTCAAATCTTTTTTAGATTTTAATTCGTCTATATTTTCAATAATAACATCAAAATTAGTTTCTAAATCTTTTTTTAAAGTTTGAACAAAATCGGTTAATTCTTGATCAGGCTTTCCTACAATAGCAACCAAAAACTTCATTTTTTGATAATTTTTGGCACAAATATTAACTTCTAATGTATCTAGTTTTTCTTGAGCAAACATAGGTGAGAAAAACACAAAACTTAAAATACTTAAAAATAAATTTTTTAATATAAACATTTTTTAGCCCTGAATAAATTCTAAAGAAACTCTCTTGCCCCAAACCTGTTTTGGTAGTTTAATTTTTGATATAGAATTACGCACACTCAAATCATAAGCCAAAGCCTTAGAAGATTGATCTATTTTTATATCACTAATATTGCCACTTAAATCAACTTTAAAAGATGCTACACATTTTAAATCTTTTGATAACCCGGAAGGTGGAAACCAATGCAACAATATTTCTTGTTGAACATCTTGATAAAGTTCAATTATTTGTAAATCTTGCCTACCAATATAAAGCACATTATCAGACGTATCTTCATTTACGTTTATATTTTTTTCAAGGACAACTTTTTCAGGCAAAATTTCAGTTTCAACTAAGACAGGCTCCTCAGCCAATTCCATCTTTTGTGATTCTTTTTGTTGAGCTAATTTTTCTATCTCTAAACTCTTTTTATTTTTTATTATCTTTTTATTGTCTACAAATATTTTAGGACTTCTAGACTTTGTTATAGATTTCTTAACGACCAGCTTAGATCCATTTATACCTTTAGATCTTTCTGAACCTCTTTGTCCTAATTTTTCTAAAGCACCTGGAATAGTCTTTTCAAATGGCAACACTATTATATTTTTTGAGTAAAATTGATCTTTATTAACTTTCATATGAAGGCTAATAACTTGCTGCTTACTCAAAAACATTATAAAAATAATTAATAAATGTAACAATAATGAAAGTAAAATTAGTTGTGGGAAAAACAAATATACTTTAAGTTGCTTTTTTTGTAGCAAGGGCCACATATTTTTCGCCTTCAATTGAATTAATTAAATCTAAAACCTTTATTATTGATTCATATTCAACTGATTTATCCCCTTTTAATATAACAATCTTATTGGAAGATTTTTTTAGTTCTTTATCAATCAATTTTGCAACATTTTCAAGATCAACTAAAGTATCATTAACAAAATATACCAACTTATTTAACTTATTTTTATCTTTACCAATATATACTTCAATATAACGTTGACTTGCAGAAAACTTCTCAGATTGGGTTTTAGCCTCAGGCAAAGCAACCTTCAAAGAGTTCTGCATTATTGGAGTAGTAATCATAAAAATTACTAATAATGTTAATGTCGTATCAATTAAGGGAGTCAAGGTTATTTCTGGAGCCAATCCACGATTCCGCTTTCTTCGACTCAAATACATTATTTACTCCTGATTTATTAAATTGTTTTTCTACAACTATCAACAATCTATTTGATAAAGCAATAATAGATTGTTCTATAGATTCAGATTCACTCTTCAAATTATAATACATCACCAATGCAGGAATAGCTACAATCAATCCACCCAAAGTTGTAATAAGGGCCTCAGCTATGCCAGGAGCAACAGCTGCAATATCAGCTGATTGAGCTTTGCTTATATCTATAAAAGCATTTATCAAACCCCAAACCGTTCCAAACAAACCTATTAAAGTTGATGAGGACGCACAAACTGATAATGTTGATAAATAGGAATCCTCTTGATGCATAAAAGAATCTATAGAACTATTAGTAAGATCTCTAATAAAATCCAAATCACGCTCAGAAAGATCCGATTTAGTTCCATGTTCTGTTACAAGTAAAGTTTTGATAACATTTAAATTTTTAGATAAAAATAAACCCGGAAGTGTGTTAGAAAATTTACTTGTAATTTGTATTACATCTTCCAAATTTTTTGCATCCTTTAAATATGAAATAGAATCTTTTAACTGCTTTTTTTTAATTCGCCAAATAATCAACTTATAAAATAAAATTGACCAACAAATTACTGACATCCCAAAAAGCACTAACATGACTGCCCATGTTAATCTATCAGAATTATAAACCAACTGCCATAAGGAAGATCCCATAACCGGCGCCATAAAATTCCTTCTTTTCAAATTACTTTTTAATTTTTTTTAAAAAACCAGCTCGTATGGTTCGACAGGCTCACCACGAGCGCAAGAAAAACTCTCTTGATCCGCTCGTCCTTCCCTCCCCCGGTCATCCTGAGCGAAATGCGCAGCATGAAGTCGAAGGACGAGGGATACGACGGATCTAATTACGCACAAAATCTATTATACACCAAAAAATTAGTTAATTCATATTACTTTTAAAATTTTCCAAAACTTTATTTTTTAATTCATCTTTATTTTTTATTCCATCTTCAATTTGAATTTCATAAGCTTTCTTTAAAATTTTACCCATTTGAATTCCAGGTTCAACTATCCCGAGCAAATCCTTTCCACTTAAAACTGGAGCTTCTGGATGATGTAAAATGTCTAAATCTTGAGCTTTTTTTAAAAATTTTTCTACATCAAGGTTTTTTTCATTCAAAGGTTGTCCCTTAATTGGATTTCTGGCCAATCTATCGCTCAAAAATAACTTACTCAACATAGCCATATTAACATTATGACCCAGCTTATTGGCCAATCTTTTATATGCAGAAATTTTTGCATTCTGAGATACAAGCTGCCCAGGTTGCATATGATATTTAACAAGAACGCAAACTGAATCAATTAAATCTTTATTATAAGTAATTCTGCCCAATAATTCATAAGCTAATTTTGCACTTATAAGTTCATGTCCATAACTGGTATGTTTACCATCAACTAATTTTGTCGTCCCATTTTTGCCTAAATCATGGCACAATGCAGCCCAAATTAAAATTAAGCGTTCAAACTCTGAAGAATATTCAATGTTAGCAGCTGCATCAATAGATTGCATGGTATGCTCATAAACATCTCCTTCAGGATGCCACTTGGGCTCCTGAGGAATACCTATACATAAATAAAGCTCAGGTAAAATTTCTTCTAATCTGCCAATTTTTCTTAACCAATTTATAGCTAAAGATGGTTTTTGGGATTTCAAAAATAATTTTTTAAATTCTTCTTCAATACGTTCTCTTGAAACTCCTGAAATATCCATTCTGGCACAAATTTCATTTAATTCATTATCAGGCTCCATGCAAAACCTTCCAATAAATTGCATAACCCGATAAAACCTTAAAGGATCCTCTACAAATAAATTTTTGTCGGTTGCTCTTAAAATTTTATTTTGCAAATCATGCAAACCATTAAATGGATCAACTAATTCAAAATTTGCAAGATCTATGCCCATAGAATTGATTGTAACATCGCGTCTTCTAAATGCTTCTTTAAGATCCATTAAAGGATCTATTAAAACTTTTGGTTTTCTACCAGAACTATCAGCACGAGGCAACGACCAATCAATATCTAAACCGTGTAATCTAAAAACACCAAAAAATTTACCTACCAAACTTACAGGTCCAAATGATTTTAATATTGTTTCTAATTGTTCACTGCTTAAATTATGCACCTCTATATCTAAGTCCTTTATTGGTAACTCTAAAAATAGATCCCTAACACCACCACCAACTAAAAATGCCTGTCCATTTTGTTGGAATATTTTTTTTAATATTTGAGTAACTAAATTATTATGTAACAAAATTTCGTTTAAAGTATCTAAATGTTTCTTAGAAATTTTCATAACTATGACCACAAAATAAATATAATAAAAACTGTTCCATTTTATAGCATACAAAACTTATATTAAAAATATAAAGTCTAAAAAAAGGAGAGTTAAATGAATTTAAAAATATCAGCTTTCATCCTAATAATAACTACCCCCTCCTATAATATGAATCTAAAAAGAAAATATCCCAAACTTCCACTGGAAATACGACTAGTATTTGATAAAAAAAATACAACTGAAAACTTAATAAAAAGAGTTATTGAAAAATTTTTACAAAATGGTGGAAATATAGAGGCCCGAGATTCATATGGCAGAAGCATGTTGGCTTATGCTTGCCAATATGGGCATACAGATGTAATAAAATTTCTACATTCCAATGGCGCTAATATTGAATCTGAAGATTATAATCAAGTAGGATTAGCCCCTTTAGAAAGATCTATCTTATATGAACAAGAAAAATCAATAGAAACTTTGACCAGTTTAGGTGCAGATTTAATATCAAAAGATTCTTTAAATTTAGCAATTCACTATGGAAAATTAAAGATTGTGGTATCAATTATCAAAGCTTTAATAAAAAGAGATCCTAATTTTTTTATAACAAAAAATATAATTGAAATGGCAATAGTTGCTGCAAAAGAGAACCCTTATAAAAGAGATGAAAAAGAGTTCCAAGAAATAATAGATTTTCTTGAATATCAAATAAAACTGGAACTAACTGTAAGAATAATACATAAACATAAAACTACTCTAAGCAAACTACCAACAGAACTACTTCCTACCATAATTCAATTTGCCTACGGTCCATTAACCCAAAAATAATTTTTTATACCTGTTTGTATTTAATATTGGTTACAGGCTTACGTATTTCTTTCATCGAGGCTTCGCCATCATCATCTTCATCTGATACTACAACACCTACAATTGCTGTATAAGCATAACGTTTTAAATATGTGATATATGATCCAAGAGATTGAACATCTGTTTTTAGAGGATTAATTTTGATTATGGATTCAATATATTGACCAGATGAATGCCCTAAAGTTGTGCATAACTCCATGCCAGTTTCATTATTTATAACGCGCTGAATTACACATAAACCATTTTTAGTTAATGCTGGCCTGGATACCTTTACTATTTCACTGAAATCTGCATATTTACTTTTAAAAAATGGATTTGTGCTAGTAGGTTCAGCGGTATTCATTTCTGCTTGTGATTTTGCTAAAGCAGCAAAAAGCTCGTTGTATTGATTCATGTATTTCCAAAAAAATTGTTTTTTTGTTTATTGGTGGAGCTGATCGGGATCGAACCGATGACCTCATGAATGCCATCCATGCGCTCTACCAACTGAGCTACAGCCCCAGAATTTATTTGCTTCAATAAATATAACAAAAAATTGTAAAAAAATATACTTATGCAAACGTCCTACTACACTCTTTCAATTATCTACCCCTTTGGATTGCTGCAGCATAGGCAAAATCATAAAAATATTTTTGCCAGTATTCATCAGTAAAAGAAAATTCATTGATACCCATATAGTGGTCAGCAAACATATTACGAACACGCAATATCTCTTTTAGTCGTTTTCGATTTTTAGGATCAGCGATAGTTAAGTCTAGGAGCTCTAAAGCTCTTTCAAATGCCTGCTTGCTATATTCAGCATTTCCCTTTTTTTTCCATTGTATTGTTCGTTCAACATCACTTCCTACATTTGCAAACTGTTCAATAAATGAAAATTTAAACCAGCGTCCAGCTGCAAGATCTTTGTGAATTATTTTTTTTTCCATTATCTTTGAACCAATTTAGTAACTATATTTATAATTTTTTTTCTAATTTGAGGATTCTCAACATATCGACTATTATTTCCCATTGCTGAACGTATATTAATCATTGAATCAAATTCAATAAATTCCTGATCAAATTGATTTGGATGTAAATTTATTCCCCAAAGATTATCTTGCTCTGATTCATTTTCCAAAAGTAGCATTTCTAGATCAACATGTAATTCAGCATCAACTGCCATAATTTCACGTTCAATATCTACCACAGCTTTAACAAATTTACCAAACATTTTTTCTGACATTATTTTGAGTTCATCAAGAGAAATTTGTTTATCTACAATTGTCATCTTTGACCCCACAATAATTTACAGAATCTTAAATAAGTTATATTATATAATTATATATAAATATATTAATAATAAAATGATTTTAAAGGCTAAAATGAAAAAGTTTTTATTAATTTTACTTTTAACAAGTACAATCTCAACTTACACTTCTAATAATAATGACCAGAATAGCCAGTTAACATTCAAATCTGAAACTTTAGATCAAAATAATAAGAAAATTAAGATTAATATCAAATTAGAAAATGAGTCTATTTATCTAAAATCTATAAATATATCAACAAATAACCCAAATATAGAGCTATCTAAATTAGAATTTGATCAAGTTCCAAACAAAGTTTATGATCCAATATTTAAAGAAACTGAAGTATTTAATAAAGATTTCTCTATTAATTTTGTAGCAACAAAAATCAATGATATTGAAATAAATAATTTTGAACTTTTTATTTCTTATCTAAGTAACAAAAGTAAAAATCCAACAGAAACTTTATTAACTATAGAATTTGACAAATCTAAAGATGGTAATGAAAATATTGCTCTAGAAAAATCTAATAATAATCAAGATTTAAACTGTCCTGTCACGACAAAAAAAACAGAAAATAAATCATATTTTTGGTCACATATACAAAAATTTTCAAATTTCAGCCAAAACCTTATAACCAAAAGCTCTTCGACACCAATTCGCTTAATATTTATTTTTATCTTGGGAATATTAATGAGTCTAACTCCATGCATATACCCTATGGTTCCAATTACTGTAGGAATTTTACAATCACAAGGAAGTAAATCCTTTTGGCGAAATTTATTAATTTCAACTTCTTATACACTTGGCATTGCTTTAACATTTGCAACATTTGGGCTTACTGCAGCCCTCACAGGAAATATTTTTGGCAAAATTTTAATCCAACCATGGTTTATAATACCCATGGTAATATTATTAGGTTACTTAGCTCTATCAATGTTTGGATTGTATGATATGTACGTACCAAAATTTTTAAACAACTCAAATAGCACAAGGGCTAATCAAGGCTCTATAGCTGGCGCATTTATTTTTGGCGCAATTAGTGGAAGCGTAGCTTCCCCCTGCCTTTCACCAGGACTTGCTTTGCTTTTAAGTATAGTCGCAACATTAGGTAGCAAACTATTAGGCTTTATATTCTTATTCACGTTTGGTATTGGACTAAGTGTTCCATTATTAATAATTGGATTGTTTTCAAGTTCAATAAACTTTTTACCTAAATCAGGTATGTGGATGATAGAAATAAAAAAACTTTTTGGATTTATGTTATTCGGAATGTGCTTTTATTTTCTTAATAACATACTTCCATATAGCGTAATCCTTTGGATGGCAAGCATATTCCTTTTAGGATCAGGGATATATTATCTAAAAAGTATTAATACATACGATTCTAGATTCTGGAAAGCCACAAAAAATATATTAAGTATTTTTATGATTTCATTTTCTATATTTGTTTTTTCCAAAGCTATACAAGAAACATTTTATCCTGAAAATCAAATAACAGCTTCACCTTGGTTAAAAAATTATGAAGAAGCTATATCATGCGCTAATCAACAAAACAAGAAATTAATTATAGATATAGGGGCAAGTTTTTGTACTCTATGCCATGCAATTGACAAAAAAATATTTGGTAACACAGAAATACAAAAAAGCCTAGAAAATTTTGTTCTTTTAAAAGTTGACGCTACTGATACCAACAGTCAACCATATAAAGAACTCAAAGAAAAATATAAAGATTGTATACAAGGAGTACCAACAATTTTAATAATTAATACACAAAATGATCAATTGTTAAAGTGCTGGAGAGGTGAGCTTTATGACCTATCCCAAGAACAGGTTATTGAAGAACTAGATAATTTGAACTCCAAAAGTTAATCGAATTCAAATTATTTATTTAATTTTAAATCTGATTCTTCTAACAACTGAAGAATGAATTAACAACTCTTTTCTTTTTCTGATCTTTTAAACCCAGTGTATTCCTCAACTAAATCTATTAATACTGGTGGAAAATTAGTTTCTTCAAGCATTTTTTGCCTGTTTCGCTTGTAGTTTTGTATATAATTAGCTATTTCAAAATTGCCGTAAGTTTTAGCAATTTCTGCTGCATCATATATTTTATCTACGAGCCTATATGTTAAATCTGCATCTGCAACGTTTTTTAATAAGAATTCGACAGAATCTAAATTTCCATTTGCAGCTTCTTCCATAAGCAATGTAAAACCTGCTCCAAATCTGCGATTAATATTTGCACCATTATCTATTAATAGTTGGGCTATATTAAAATGTTTATTTCTTATTGCTTCAGAAAGTGGAGTTTCGTTATATTCTGATACAAAATTTACATTAGCTCTTTCGGCAATTGCTTTTTGTACTTCTTCATAATTACCATTTTTCGCTGCATTGATAAGTCCTTTATTTAGGTTCATTAAAGCATATCGACCCGCTTTTCGAAGTCGCTTTTCTCTTCGTTCTTCTCTTCCACCGCCAATAGAATAAATTAATTTAGTTGAAAAAAGGACTATTATTATTAAAACACTAATTTTATTAAAATTCATAAATTACCTCCAATACAAAAATAATATAAATAAATCAACTGATTTAAGTATACCACCCCCCCCCCGCTCAATGTCAAGTAGAAATTTAAAAAAGGCAGGGCATACGCATACTTTAACCTGTAAAAATAGGGGCGAACTTTATGATTTATCTCAAGAACAGGTTATTGAAGAACTTAATAGTTTAAACAAGTGAGGCGCTCAACGGCTTAAAAGCCGTTGTTTCGCGCGAAATTCTTCGAAGCCATTCATCTCCAGCTTAAAAGCTTGGGTTTTCTGGCGTAGTAGAATAAAAATATGAATAAATTCGTTTATTTTTCAGGGCGATTGCATGAGTTACCCTGATAAATAGGGCATTTTTAAATTTATTTTTTGTCAAAATTTGTAATTTTTTTAATCAAAATGCATCAAAAGATAACCAAAAATTAAAAAATCTAATATCACAAGAATTACTCAAAAAAAGGGTTACTCCACCAGGAGGAATAGCTGTTTATTCAACTTTGGATGAATCACTTTTATAAAAAGAAAAACAAGAGTTTAATAGCTGCTGATCAAAACAATATTAATTTAATCGCTCTTATAGCGATCAGCAGTTCTTCTTAAAGAAATCATTTCTTTTTTATGCTCGGTAAGCTTATGACAAATTATATCAAAACCTTCATCAATAGATAAATATAATTCAGGGCTTTCTTTTTTGACTATTATTTCAAAATGTGGTCCGTGGAGCCTAAAATCAAAACAATGATGAGGATGAGGTTTAGCCATGGTTACTGTAATATCTATAAATACAGGATCTTTTACGTGATCCAAAAGATACCCAATTTTAGCTAAATTTTCATCAATATAATTTCTTATTGCTCGAGAATCATCTGACTCTTTATGAGTTGATCCTCTAATAGTTATATTCTTTTTCATTTAAACAAACTCCTTTTTATTTAAGTATATATGCAATTAAAGGCAAAATTCTATGCTTATTATAAAGAACCAAAAAGATTCCGCAAAAAACAGTATTTATGGCATATTATGGTCCAAAAATCAAAAATTAAAAACCCTTGCATTTAAGTTTTAATTTGTGCTATTTTTAATTCAGATAGAGTAATTTAAATGATTTGTATTAAAATATGGAGGTATATATGTTTTCTTATAAATTTACTAAAATCAAGCTAAATGTATTAATATTAATTTCCTTAATGGTATTTCCTATAAAAAGTTCTAATGGTCCTACTGAAATAATAGCTCATCCTATAGAAAATATCTTTAATTCTACTTCAAAAGATTTGGTCATCAGTTCTACTAATATTCAAGGACAATTTAATCTTATTGAACCTACCACAAAAGGTACTCAATCAATATTAAATTCTATAGTTCCTGGTTTTGCAAGCTCATTTATTAAAGATATTGATACAAAAACCTTATTACTCGCAACATCAGGAACCTTGGCTGTAGGTACAATCTTAGTCCTAGGTCTAGGTGGTGATATATCAACATTTATCTCTCCCGAAATAATTGGTATGGGAATTAATCAATTTTTAGCCACTGCAAAAACAACAGCTTTAACCAATATATCAACTCAATTAGTAAAAAGTGGTTTAGGCGGAGCTGTTGGAGCAACTATAGCATTAACAATGGTAGACCCACAAAACGAATTTGTTTCTAATTTTATAACAACATCTGGTCTTGAAGCATTATCAATCATAGCATCCACCCAAACGGTACAAAAAAGATTAATAGGCCCTGCAACAGAAAAAGCAAAATCTACCTTTGAAGAAATAAAACAAGCCTTTAAAAGCCCCAAAGTAATCATTGGATCTTTAATTGTTGGAGGCATAGTATTGGCAAGCACATATTTCCTATGTCCGGACGTATCTCAGGCTGCTCCATATGTTGCTAGCACTGTATCAACATTAATGAATACAGCTATATTAACAGCTGCAAACACACTTGGGCAGAAAATATTTATGTTTGGTAAAAAATAAGGCCCTAGAACTATTTTAAAATATTTTTCTTTTTAAGAACAAAAACAATAGGAACGCCTTTTAAATCATATTTTTGTCGAAGCAACTTCTCAAAAAAAGCAAGTTGGCTTTCCCCGAACCATTTTGGTTCATTTACCATAAGCAAAATAGTTATAGGGGAAGATTGAACTTGAGATGCAGAATAAACTATTAAAGGTAGGGTTTTATGATGAAGAGGCTTGTTTTGCAAAGCTTTCTTAAACAAACTATTAAGTTCTACATCAGAAAACTTCTGACTATATTTTTTCCATACTTGATCAATTAAAGGTATTATATGCCCAATGTTTTTACCTGTTTGGCAAGAAATATTAAGAGTCTCAATTTTATCAAATAAATAGTTATATGGCTCCAAACTAAAATCAAGCTCTTTTTTCTTCTGTTCTGTAAGTAAATCTTGTTTGTTAAATAAAATTATTAGGGCCTTACCTTGTTCAAAAACATAAAAAGCTAATTTTAACTCTTGATCCGAAATTGAGGCCTGAGAAACATCAACTAATAAAAGAACTATTTCAGAATGCCTAACAGCATCAAAAGTGCTTTTAACCATTAAATTTTCTATATTTTCTTTTATAGATCTTTTACGCCTAACTCCAGCAGTATCTGTGATTTGAATAGTTTCTTTATAAAACTTAATTTTTTCACTTAATGCTTCTCTAGTTGTTCCAGGTATGTCTGAAACAATTGCTCGTTCATTTTTTACAAGCAAATTCAGAAGTGAAGATTTGCCTACATTTGGCTTGCCTAATAAAGAAACTTTAAAAAGAGGTTCCTCTTTTTTTGATATTTTTAATGGTCTAATAATATCAACAATAAATGACAATAAATCACCAATTCCTATACTATGCTGAGCTGAAATATTTATAAAATTTTTAAATCCAAGTTGCTCAAATTCATATTGATTTTCTTGGGCCTTTTTTGTATCAATTTTATTAGATACAAGTATTACTTTCTTATTAAGTTTGTGTAATAAATTAGAAATTTCCCTATCTTCCGGAAGAACCCCAATTGTACCATCGCATACAAAAATTATTAAATCAGCCTCCTTTACTAATTCTAATCCTACTTCCCTCACCTTCTTTAAAATAGGATCTTGTGTTTTACCAAACTCTAAACCGCCAGTATCTATAAGCTCAAACTCAACACCATCCCATTCAACAATATCTCTAACAAAATCCCTAGTAACCCCTGCATAATCTAATGTTATAGATTTGACTTCATTAGAAAGTCTATTAAATAACGTTGATTTTCCAACATTTGTTCTGCCCACAATAACAACTTTACTCATCTGTCTTAACCTCTTTGATAACTCCTGAAAAGTTTTTTAAAAGCATATTAGCGATTTGCCACTTATTTGTATCTGAAACATCAATAGAACTCTCTTTATTCAATTTGTTGGGCTCTTTTTTAGCTATTAAAGTTTTTTCTTCAACTTTTTGTTCTTGGAAATTAATATTTAGCTTTGCTCCATCATTAAATACTTGATTTAATATAGGCACCCATAAACGTGATGAATCATTTAACATTTCTTGAAAAAATTGAGATTTTTTATCAAAAGATATTTTAACTTCATTGGTAGCTGAATCATATCCAATATAAATAGCTTGAGAAAAAATTGAGCTTATCATTGGTTCATTTATTTGATTCATCTTTTGTATAAAATTACTCCAATCAATATCTTGCACTCTTACAATTTCATTTTTTTCGTCCACTTCTGTATATTTAATATCTTTAAAACTATTAGCTTCTCTTTTTAAAATCCGCAAGAAAAGCATTTCAAGAAAAGAATGCTTATTAATAGTCTTTAAAAATACAGGTTCTATCAAACTAATTTCTTCCATCACAAACAAAATATCATTTAAAGAATAAGGTTTAATAATATCTTCTATTTTTAAATGCCGCAAAAAAGTAGGGTCAATACCTTGTTTAATTCTAATAGAGGCCCTAAAACATTCTATTAAAATTTCCCATGTATGTTGTGCAGAAAAATTATTAAAGTCTATCTCATCTAGAAATTGTAATAGCTCTTTAATAGAAGATTTTTTAATTAGTATATTAAAAATATTTAATATACTTTCATCCGATAAATATCCAAGAGCATTAAGAACAGTCTTATACGAAACTATAGGGGCAGAAAATCTAACCTGTTCTAATAAATTTATAGCATCCCTTGCTGATCCCTTAGATTCTCTTGCAATAATTTTAAGACCCTCATCATCAAAATTAACTGATTCTTTCACACAGATATCTTTTAAATGTTCAACAAGAGTATCTTGGTTAATATTAGTAAAAAAAACCTGAAAACATCTAGAACGCACAGTATCAATTATTTTATGTATATCTGTAGTAGCTAAAATAAAGATAGTATTTATAGGCGGCTCTTCCATTATCTTTAAAAACGCATTAAAAGCAGCTTTACTTAACATATGCGCTTCATCAATTAAATATATTTTCTTATTACCCATTAATGGCAAAAAAGTAGATGCCTCGATAATTTGTCTAACATTATCGACTCCTGTATAAGAAGCTGCATCAATTTCTACAAAATCAGGATGCTTCCCATTTTGCATAGCAACACAAGACACACATTCAATACAAGGAACAGAAACAGATTTAGGATTGTTTTGAAATTCGAAAAGCTTGTGACAATTAGCAGCCGCAGCAAATATACGTGCAGTAGATGTCTTTCCACAACCTCTTTGTCCAGCAAATAAATATACAGGAAAAAATGAATTTAAATAAAGAGCATTTTTTAAAATTCTTACAGAAAGATCTTGACCCACTACTAGATCAAATGTAGCAGGTCGCCATTTTCTTGCAAGATTAAGGTTTTGGTTAGACATATTTTTACAAATCTTATTAAAAATAAGGCGAGGAAATTTGTACAGAAATTAAATTACCCTTGCTGCTTCCTTCCGGACCTGACAAATTAAATAACCATCTCTTACAAACTCCCTCATAATTTTAGAAGAGCTCATTGCCCTACCCTACTTCGCCACTTCGTAGCTACGAGGTAGAAGCAAAGTCATATTTTTATTGCTATAGCCCTACTTCGCTCCTTATGGAGCTTCGAAGGGCATACTTCGCTTTTAAAAACAATGTCAATTGAATTAATAAAATTAACTCCTTGAAGAAAATGGCCTGCCATACGAAGCTTTAGCGAAGTATGGTGGAGAGAGAGGGATTCGAACCCTCGATGCCCCTTTCGAAGCATACATGATTTCCAATCATGCTCCTTCGGCCACTCAGACATCTCTCCATTTATTTATTGACTCTTAAGCTTTCTCTTAGATTTAGACTTATCAGCCTCATCCTCTTCAGCTTCAAGTTGTGCAACCTTAGCAAGTAACTCTTCAGATTCAATGACAGCTTTTTGTTTTTGTTTAACATGCGTCATAGAAGATTTATCGGCTGCTGCTCTATCTTTACCTTTTTGAGCTGCTTGACTAAGAAACTCTAAAATAACTGCTATACTTTTTGGAGAATCATCGTTTCCAGGAATAACATAATCAATAAATGAAGGGTCCGAATTTGTATCAACCAATGCAACTACAGGTATTCCAGCTTTTTTAGCTTCTCTAATAGCTGTATCTTCTTTTTTTGCATCAATTACAACTATAGCTCCAATTGGCCAATTTAATTTAACAATTCCACCAATACTTTTTTCTAATTTATCAGCATATTTGCCCAATAAATTTAATTCTTTCTTTGTATAGTTATAATCTTCAGATTTTTCCAAGATATCTCTATAATGCAATAATTTTGTAACTGATTTTTTTACTTGTGGAAAATTAGTTATGGAACCACCAACCCAATGATGATTAACATAAGGCATATTAAGTTTTTTTGCAGACTCAGTCAACAAGCCTTGCGCACTTCGTTTTGTTCCAATCCATAATATAGTTTTATTTTGGGCAGCAAGCTCTTCAATAAATTTAGCAGCCCTTTCAAGACCATAAGCAGTTTTAGAAACATCTATAAGATTAACACCATTTGTATGACCCCAAATATAAGGCGCCATTTTTGGATTACATTTAGTCCTTTGATGACCAAAATGTACACCAGCTTTAATTAATTCTTTTAAATCAATTGACATATAAAATACTCCTAGGGTTACAATTATTGCTTTTAAGGCCTAGTTTGTATAAACTATCAGCCACCCATAAATTTAAAAGCAAAGACATATAAATATTATTAAAAGTTTACCTAAAAACTCTAAAATTGCAATTCAATAACCAACTTTTCTAAGAAAAACCTATAACCTCATTATTATCAATAGATTTCTGGTATTTTTTACCCAAATAATAAGATGTGGCAAACCACATTCCAATTATTAATCCAAAAAATATATAATGAATGCCAACAAATGCTATCATGCCAAAATTTCCCAGAACAACATTTTTAGCAAAAATGTTAAAGCTAGAACCAAAGCCCTTAGCCAACTTAGATCCAAACGAATCTATCCAAGACTTTGATTTAAATTTAATTTCCTTAATCGTAGGAATATACAAGCTCTCTCTTAATGGATAACTAATAGCGTAATTCAAAACTCTAAGACCAATAAATACTGTAGTTATTGCATCAAGGGTGCCATTCATCATAAAAAAGAACAAAAGTAAAGCAACCAATAATGGCAGTAAAAGCAAACAGCGCCTTTCACCCAATAATCTCAACAAAGTATTGGTACCTAAAAATGAAAGTAAGAAACCAAAAAAATGTATCAACAAAACTTGTTTGAATAATACACAATTAAGTTCTGAAATGTCAGCACTCGCTCCCTTTGCTAATAATAATCTTTGGTAACCCAAAACAACATTAATAAGTTCATAAAAAAATATTATACCAAAAATAGCAAATACATACGGTTGGCGAATAATCATCTTCAAACCAGAAGACCCAAAATGTAATGATCTAAAACATTTAGTAAAAAAAGTTTTAATTTTATTTACAATAGAGTTATTTATAATATTTTTATTAAAACTTGAAGAATTTTCCAGCTCCTCTTTAGATTTTTCTTTTTCTACTTTATAAACAGCCTCATATCCATGTAAATACTGACCAGGAACTTTTTTAATCAAAAATAAAATAATAAAAGGAACAAATAACAATAAAAAAGATGAGGTACCCAATAATATCTGATGTTTAACAATTGTAGATAATCCAAAAAAAGAAGTAGGCTTGCAACTAAATAAATACCATGCAAAAGCAGCTGTAAACATACCACCAATTTTTGACCCGGAAACCATTAACCCATAATTAGTTTTGGCAGCTTCAGGTGATGTTATTGAGTTAGCAAATGCCCAAAAAACACTAACTACAAAAGGCGAATACCCTTCTACAAAAAAATAAAACAACCAACCAAAAATTCTATAGGGACTAGTATCAGTATTTGCAATACCAATTGAAGGATGCGCAATAAAATATGCGAATATTAATCCTAAAATCGCATAAGCTAAACTATAAAAATACAAAAGCTGATACCGCCTTAATCTATCCACAAGATAAGAATAGAAAATAATAGCTGGCACTAGAACTATCATTGAAATTACTTTAGCAATAGGCTGATAATCTATACCAACCGTTGACATAAAGACTGAATCCTTTAGCTCTTTGATAATTGTATAACCACCAATTACAAAGAAAAAAGAAGTAGTTAACAAGAGCAACTTTAATCGTTCTCTACGTTCAATTTTGAATAAAAACTCAAAAACTCGCAATAATCTGGAACTCATAAAATTTCGCTTAACCTTTCTTAACTACTTCTTAAAAAATTAAACTAAAAAAAATACTATATATATAAATTAACAAACAACTTTATTTTCAGTAACAGCTTTCTTATGCGTTTTTCCAAGGTAAAACGCAACAGCTATCCAAATACCAATTAAGCCCAACGAAAATAAAGAACTTACAATAACAAACATATCTGGTGTAACATATTTTTTTATTACATTAACAACAGAACCTGCTGCTTTAGATGAACGAGAGCCAAACATTTCTGTCCAAGCCTTAGCCTTATATTTTGTATCACGTGTTGTAGGAATATATAATTGCTCTTTTGTTGGTTGGTTAAGAGCATAATTTATACTCTTTGAAAGTACCATCACCCAGAATGCCACAGTTAATGCAATTTCAGGCTCCAATGTTGAGCTTAAGAATAATGCACCTACACCAAGAGCAACTAATATTGGCATTAAAACAAGAGCTGTGGTTAGTCCTAATTTGCGGGCAATAACGTTAATGCCTAACAACATACAAACAAGCGCTATACCGTTTGTCCAGACGCCATATTCGCCCAGATAAGCAGATAATTCACCTGCAGAAGCGAATTTAGAAGCAGATAATGATTTTAATTGGAAATCAAAAATTGTTACAACAACTTCATATAAAGAAATTACTGCAAAAATTCCCAAAAGATAAGGCTTTGACAACATTAGCTTCAAGCCTTCAGTAAAGCCTGTTTCTTCTTTTTTGACTTTAGGTGAATTAGCTTCTTCAGCTGATTGATAACCAACCAACTGTTCTTTGGGAGTAATAGTGACAAATATTTTAATCATCAATGCAATACAGAAAATCCAAATTCCTGCTATGAAAGCCATAGTGTGCGCGCCAAGATTTTTAGCCTGTGTAGCAATAAGCAATGGGCCCATGACACCTCCCAATTGACCACCCATACCTATAATTGGATATCCTTTTTTTGCAGAATCTGGAGATGTAATATCAGCATTAAATGACCAAAAGAGAGCTACTATTATTGAGCCAAAACTTTCTATAAATATATACCATGCCCAGCCAATCATTCTTCCAAGAAGAAGTACATGCTGTGTGTCTGTTTTTCCGCCAACCAATGTAATAACTTCTGTATTGGCAAGACCTAAAGTTGAACTAGAGAAAAAGTATGCAAACATTAAAGCTAAAGTACCATAAATAGCACATAATGCATAAAAAACTCTATGACGTGGAAATTTGTCAACAAGCTTTGAATAAATCATAACTAAGGGAAAAACTATAACCAAAGAAAGCATTTTCGCATAGGGAATATTGAGAGAACCGGACATTTTACAGAATATTCCATCTTTGATAGGTCTTAATAACCAATAAACTCCTATAACAAAACCAAAAATAATAGCTAATAACAGGAATTTCTTTAATTCATCTCTAGAAAACTTACCATAAAATTTAGTGATGAGCTTATCAGCAAAATCAACTCTCAAAAACCATAAAACGAGAACACCTAAAAAACTTGCGATTAAACCGCAAAAACCATATTTAACTAAAGTTAATAATAATCCAATATCCATAACTTAATTATCTCCGACAAGTTAAAAAACTATACAATGTGTCAATTATTCATTTGTTTAAATATTACCATTTAATAGTGAATTTGTAAAAATAATTTAATTTTACCTATTTTTTATACATAACTAATTAACCCTTTCAATTAACTTAAATAAAAAGTTTTATTTTAAGTTTACTAATCCTAAGCTCTTTGGTAAACTGATTTTTATTAAGAAACTAATTTTATGCATATTAATTTTCTATTAGACAATTTGGATGGTTTTGATGAAAGAAGTTAAAGATAAATCTAAAAATGAAAATCCGTTTGTTATTTCTCTGTTGCCTTTAAAAAATGTTGTCATCCTGCCCAAAGGAATAATCCCAATTATTGTGGGCAGAGAACAATCTTTAAAAGCGACAGAATATGCCTTACAAGAAAATAAAACTATATTTATAACTACTCAAAAACATCCTGATATAGATTATCCTAAAAGAGAGGATGTATTTGATACAGGCGTTAGAGCAAAAATATTACAAGTAATGAAAATGCCAAACAATTCCTTAAAAATTTTGGTGGAAGGAATTTGTAGATCTCGAATATTAAGCTCTGAAGATAATGGCCAATTCTTGACAGTATGCTGTCAGGATCTTGAAACTACTAGTCTAGAAAAAAGCGTAGAAAATGAAGCCATTTGGAGACAAATACAAGTACTATACACTAACTATGCAAAATCAAATCCTAATATTCCACATGATCTTTCATTAGTCACACAAACAGCTGATGACATGGATCATCTAACTGATACAATAGCGATACATTTAACAAATCTTTCAATGAATGAAAGACAGCAAATCTTAGAAACTGCTGATTTAAATGAAAGAATGTTAAAGGTAGCATCATTATTAAAAAAAGAATTAGAAATACAAAAAACAGAACAAAAAATTAAAAGTCACATTCAAACTCAAGTAGAAAAAAACCAAAAAGAATATTATTTAACTGAACAGATGAAAGCTATTCAAAAAGAATTAGGCCGAGATGATCAACTGACAGAAATAGCTCATCTTAAGGAAAAAGTTAAAAATTTAAAACTTCCAAAAGAAGCTTTAGAAAAAGTTGAAAAAGAAATAAATAGACTAGAACAAATGCCTCCTCTTTCAGCGGAAGCAGTTGTAAGCAGAAATTATATTGACTGGGTAATCTCAATTCCTTGGGTAAATAAAAGTAAAGATAATATAAGTCTTGAAGAAGCTGAAGATATCTTAGAAAAAAGCCATGCTAAATTATCAAAAGCAAAAGAAAGAATCATAGAGTTCTTAGCCGCAAAGAAATATTCAGGAAACACTGAACGCGCAACTATTATATGTTTATCTGGCCCACCTGGTGTAGGAAAAACTTCTTTAGCTCAAGCTATTGCAAAGAGTTTAGGTAGAGAATTTGTAAGAATATCTTTAGGCGGGGTAAGAGATGAGGCTGAAATCAGGGGACATAGAAGGACATATATAGGAGCATTGCCAGGAAAAATAATTCAGGCAATGAGAAAGACTAATATAATAAATCCTGTCATATTGCTTGATGAAATTGACAAAATTTCCAGAGATATGCATGGTGATCCGTCCTCTGCATTACTTGAAGTTTTAGATCCGGAACAAAATAAAGGTTTTTCAGACCATTTTTTAGATATAGAATATGATCTTTCTAACGTAATATTTATTACTACAGCAAATCACATGGAAGGCATTGCATACCCATTACTTGATAGAATGGAAGTAATACATTTATCTGGTTACACAGAAAAAGATAAAATTGAAATTGTTAATAGATTTTTAATTCCAAAAAAACTAAAAGAGTATGGACTAAAATCTCAACAATTTAATTTACCAGAGGCTGTTTTAAGTACAATAATCTCTGAATACACAAAAGAAGCTGGCGTCAGACAAATAGAACGCATAATTGCAAAATTAATGCGTAAAGTTATACAACAAATTCTAAAAAACAGTAAATTAAAAAAATTTACTATAACCCATGAAATAATAAAAGAATGGTTGGGTCATCCAAAATATAGAAAAACTTCTTTAGATACACAAAAAAACAATATTGGTCTAGCTACAGGATTAGCTTGGACAGAATTTGGTGGCGATGTTCTAGAAATAGAATCTAGCATAGTTCCAGGCAAAGGCGGTGTAACACTTACAGGTCAGCTTGGTGAAGTTATGCAAGAATCAGCGCAAGCTGCATTAAGTTACATTAGATCTAGGGCAATAGAATTTGGTTTAAAAAACTCATTTAATTCATCAAAAGATATTCATATCCATATACCTGAAGGAGCGACACCAAAAGATGGTCCTTCCGCTGGCATATCTATGTGTCTAGCTTTAATATCCGCCTTAACCAAAATACCTGTAAAAAATGCAATTGCTATGACTGGTGAAATTACTCTTCGTGGTAGAGTATTAGCTGTTGGTGGCTTAAAAGAAAAGATCTTAGCAGCTAAACAATACAAAATGGAAACAGTAATTTTACCAAGGGACAATTATGACGATGTACAAGAATTTATCAAAGAAATAGATGATATAAATTTAGTATTTGTAGAAACTATGGATGAAGTGATTAAGCATGCATTAACAAAAAATCCATTAGAAAAATCTGAAAATAGTAAAAAAAATAAATCACTTAAAAAGATAATACCCGCTTCAGCTATAAAAGAAAATAACATTAACCTGGGCTAGCTTATTAACTTGGGTAATTCTTTTAAAGCATCTTCAATTGGTATTGCAGAAATATCGCCATAATATTCTTTATGTTTGCCAAGATGTAAAATATAAAGTTTAGCTTCCGGATAATCTTCTTTAAAATCCTTTAAGCCCTTTAAAAGCTTGCTGGTAATATTTGAAGAACGTTTAATTTCAAATGCATGCAACCCTTTAGGTCCATATATAACAAAATCAACTTCCTGCCCTGAAGATGTTCTCCAGAAATATACCTTATAACCTAGTTCTAAATAATCATTTATAGCCAAAAGAGATTGAAGAAAAATAGTTTCTAGAGCTGGACCATCAGCTTCTTCTTGTGTATCCAACGGACCCATCGGACGCAGTGTTCTAAAAACACCTGTATCAAAAAAATAAAATTTTTGATGCGCAACAATTTTTCTTTTAGCTCTATAGCTAAACGCAGAAATCCTAACAGACAGAAGAAGATCTTCTAATATTTCAAAGTAGTTTGAAACTATGATTCTATTTAATCCAACTTCTCTAGCTATCTCTGATACATTCAAAACTTGAGCCTGAGAAAAACTAGCAACTTCTAAGAACTTAGCAAAAATACCTATATTTCTTGTTAATCCCTCTTGTAAAACTTCTTCACGTAAGTATGTCTGAACATAGGTTTCTAAATATTTTTTTGGATCTTCATGATTAATTACAGAAGGAAGTAGGCCATATTTAAGGGCATAAAGTAAATTAAAAGAATCCCCCATTTCTTGCGCTACTAATGGATGCATATTATATCTTAATGCTCTTCCGGCTAAAAGGTTAGTACCTTTTCTTTTTAAAGTCCTAGCACTTGAACCTGTTAATAAAAAACGAAATTTTTTACTTTCTATTAATCTATGCACTTCATTTAAAAGTTCAGGAATTCTTTGAACTTCATCAATTACTATCCAATTTTCAAAATTTGGTGGTATTAAATTCTCTAATCTATTAGGATCTGCCAAAAGTGAATTATAAAGAGAAAAATCTAGCAAATCTAAATAAAGTTCATTTTTTAAATGAGTTTTAATCCAAGAAGTTTTCCCTGTTCCTCTTGGACCAAATAGAAAAATACTACTTTTGCCATCTAAGGGCAATTTTAAAATCCTGTTAAACATTTTATCATTTTTCCTTAAAATATGATAACTTATATATCAAAAATATAATATTTTTCACGATTTTAGTCAATAATTTCTAGATTTTCACGTTTTTTGATATCCAAATCATCATTTTTCAACGATTTTTGATAAACCTTACACCACCTTTAATAAATTCAACCCCCCTTTGCGCTTTATTTTAATATGGGTAATCTAGCTAGTAATATAGGTAATTTAATTCAAGTTAGGGGTCTTATGAAAATTATAAGAACATTTATTATAACTATTTTTTTTGTAATATCAGCTTCAAGTTACTGCTCTGAGAAATTTAAGCTAGAACAAGAAAAATTAACCTTTAATAAAAATCAGGTAATTGTAACTTACTATAAAGAATCAGATAGCACGACACTTGTGTTTAAAGAAAATATAGCTAATGGTGCAGTTATAGGTGAAATATGCTACATAAAAATCAAAACTGATCCTAATTGGTTCTACATATGCAATGTATATATAGAACCAACACATAGAGGCCAAGGATATGCTCAGTGTATGTTAAAACATGTAATCAATTTGTTAAAACAGCAAAAATCCAATGCCATTTTCCTTGAAGTCGGTCCCTTTGAAAAAATATATGGTCAATATATAGAATTACCAACAAATGATCCAAATTATTTTTTAAAAATAAAACTCTTAAAAAAACTTTATAGTAAATGCGGCTTCAAAGAAGAAAGAAATGAGCAAGTTATTAAATGTCTAGAAAGTATTTATAAATCCTTATTCAATGTAAAAATGGATAAACAGAATGTAATGACACTTTGCCTTGAACAAAAACAAGAAACTACAGAAGATCAAGAAGATTTATTTGATCCAGTATGTCTTGTTTTAGCTTTTGCTGGTTTTTTTAATTAAAATTTATTAATCTAAGAATTAATTAAATCATTTTAACAATATTAACAAATAGGGAAATATTTCATGAAAAATACTATTATAAAAATATCAATCTTGACAGGAACTATCGCAATTAATTTATCTGCCCAAGATTTTGAAGATTATCAAGAAAAATATGATCGTGAAAATTCTATTGAATGCTTAAATCCTACTATAGAACCAGAATACCCACTAACACTTGGAACCACTATAGGTTACAGCAGTATTAAATCTGAAGTTGATGAATTGGATGAAAATTATATACCATTTCATGGTACTCCTTCTCATAAAAATATTGAAAGTTATATTCAAAATATAGACAAAGAAGAAGAACGCGAAAAACAAGAAAGATTGCAAAGTGAGCAAATAGATAAACTACAATCATGCTTAGAACTACTATATTTAATAAATCCTTATATAAAATCATCTATATATATTAGAGAATTACTAAAAAAATATACTAAAGTTTAATTTTCTCTAAAACAGTTTTTAGAGTTTTTTCTTGGGTTAAGTTAGAGTTATCAATTACAATAGCATCTTTGGGAACAACAGACAAAGATGCTATTACTTTTTTATCACGATCATCACGCTCCATAACTTTTGACTTACATTCTTCAAATGATAAATCTTGCCCTTGTTCTGCAAGATATTTTTGCCAACGTTTTGCTCTAATATCTATAGAAGCCGTAAGAAAGAATTTTAAATCAGCGTTAGGGAATATAATAGAACCACAATCTCTTCCATCACAAACTAATTTTTTTTTAAAGCTAAAACTTTTTTGATAATCTTGTAATATTTCTCTGGCTCTCAAATTAGAACTTAAAATGGATGCATATTTACTTACTTGGCTAGAATGTAAAAATTCAGTTATATCTATATTATTATAAATAACATGTGAATCGTTATTTAGATAAATATAATTAAATTTATCTTGATTAAGAATTTTTGTAATATCTTCATATTTAGCGTTTGTTAGATCTTGTTCAGAATAATTAAAATTATTTACCAAAATATATGCAACCGCACGATAAATAAGACCTGTATTTAAATAGAATATATTTAAAGTTTTTGCAATATTGCGAGCCAGTGAAGATTTTCCACTAACAGATGGGCCATCTATTGTTATAATCATAAATTTCCTTAATTGTGTTAATGCTTAAAATAAACATCTAGCCCTAAAAGCTCCACATTAGTTTTTCCATTCCAATGATTTTCTGTAACCTGAGCAGCCAAATCAAATGATTCTTCACCAATAGAAGAAAGTTTTTCAAATAGATCCAAACTATTAAAGAACATCACAGGCTTAATAATTCCATCAGCAAAAATATAACATTTGATATGCACATCTTTTAACAAGAGTGGTTTTTGCACCAATACTACATCCTTGATATAAAAATATGGTCGCTCATTTTTATGGCCAAAAGGCTCAAGATGCTCTAAATCAGATATAAATTTATTATTTAAATCCATTAATTTAATTTCTGCTTCCAAATTTAATTTTTGCTTTAAATCAAAATCTGACAACTTAGTTGATATAGATTGTTCTAATCTTTCTTTCAATATAGGTAAATTTTCAGCCTTCAAAGAAAGTCCAGCAGCTTGAGAATGGCCCCCAAATTTTTCTAATAAATCCTTAGATTCATTCAACGCATCAAAAATATTAAAACCACCAATAGATCTACAAGAACCTTTTGCCATCCCATCTTTTGTCAAATGAAATAAAAGAGTTGGTAATCCATATTCACCAACAAATCTAGAAGCTACTAAACCAATAACTCCTGTGGGCCAATTATCACTAGCAGCCATAATAATTTTTTCTTTTGACAAATCAATTTGGTTAGATTTAATTTGCAAATCTATTTCTTGAAAAATAGATTTTTCTATCTGTTTTCGCGCATTATTAAGTTCCAGCAAAACTGTCCCTACATGTTCCACTTCTTTATTGTCAGAACCTATTAAAAATTTAACGCCTTGTCTTGGATCTTCTAATCTGCCTAGAGCATTAATTTGAGGAGCAATAGAAAAACCTACATCAAGAGAGCCAATCTTTGTTTTAGAAATCTTACCATTTTGTTTCAAAACTTTTAAAGACAAACTTTCTACTTTATTAACATAATGTAAACCATGCCTAACCCAAAATCTATTTTCCCCAACAAGAGGCACCACATCTGCAATTGTACCAAGTAATAAAAGTTCATAAACTTTTGAAGGCAATTTTCTATCCAATTTTTCATACAATAAAGAAAGTAATTTAAATGTAACACCCACTCCAGCTAGATGCTTAAATGGATAAGAACAATCTAATTGATTGGGATTAACAATAGCGAATGCATCTGGTATTAAATCTTGTTGCCTATGATGATCTGTGATTATTAAATCTATGTCTAATTTTTTAGCCTCTTTTGCAGGTTCAAAGGCAGTTATTCCATTGTCTACAGTAATAATAAGATTATAACCATTTTCTGCTGCTTTACGTACAATTTTTGTAGATAACCCATATCCATCACGTGCACGATTAGGTAAAAAGAAATTTACTTTTGCCCCAATTTCAGGCAAACAAATCATCATCATTGCAGAAGAAGTGATCCCATCAACATCATAATCACCAAAAATTAAAATTTTTTCTTCCTTTTCAACTGATCTTAAAATTCGCTCAACTGCTTTTGAACAATCTTTCATCTGAGATGAATGTGCCACATCTTTTTCATACGAACTAAACAAAAATGAATTCACTTGCTCTGCAGTTGATATGCCACGCATAAATAATGCCTGACAAATTGGCAAAGATAGATTATAGGAAGATGCAATCTTTAAAACAGAACTTTGATCATAATTTGGCAATAACCAAAGATATCGTTCACCTTGAAGAATATTTAACATTTATTTTACTTATACAATGCTTTCAGAATAGCCATACCAAAATCTTGAGCATGATCTGGACCATCTGCTGTTATTAAATTTCTGTCAACAACTACGCCTGTTTCTATTACAGTTGCATTAAAACTACTCATTATACCTTTTAGTTTATTATCTTTATCCCATCCAGTAATTCTTCTTCCATCAAGAACACCTGCGTTACCTAAAATTCTTGGTGCAATACAGATGGCTCCAAAGAGCTTATCTAATTGCTTATCAGCAGCTCTAATTATTCTATAAGTTTTTTCATTATCTAAATGTTCCATCGCATTTGGACCACCTATAAGAAAAACTCCATCATAATTATCAACATTTACATCATCCAATAAAAGATCTACCTTAACAGCTGATCCATCAGACGAAATAGCATGTCCCTCTTCATTTTTACTATTACTTGCTGTAAAAACTTTTACATCTTCATCTTCAAGTATCTGTCTTGGCACACCATACTCAATAGGCTGAAATCCCTTGCTAGCTATTATAAACAAAACTTTTTTCATGCACAATCTCTCTTTATTATAAAAAAATTAATTATAAATAAATATGATCAACTACATAGTCCAAGTCAACAAATCTGAAAAAATTACTATTTATATTCAAATTTTAATATTTCAAATATAAATTACACTCTTGATTCTGTCAGTTTATTTCTGTATAATTAAGATATAGCTATAATTACTAACAGCTTAAATTGGAGGTATTTTATGAACAAGTTATTATTTTTACTAATTCTAGGGTCATTTTCAATCCAAATAAGTGCCATGGATGAACGCCCTTCCAAAAGACAAAAAAAATCTGAAGAAACATCTAACTTCACTTTTTTTGAAGAACAACAATCTGATTTTGATAACTCAGAAGAAGACAATTTTTCAGATGATGAGCCAGAGTCAGATCTAGAGGATGAAAGATATAAAACAGAGAAATCAGCTGATTTAACATTTTTGGCTTATGAAAATTCAAATCCAAATATAGTAGATCACCAACTTTTTAATGCTGTGCAAAATACAGATGAAGAAGCTGTAAAAGAAGCTTTAGATAAAGGCGCAAATCCTAATATTAAAGATAATAATGGTTTTGAAATATTAATAAGTGCAGCAAACAAGGGGAATAAAGAAATAGTACAATTGCTATTATCTAATGCTAAAATACAGCTTGATTATGATATTTTAGGCTGGGCTTTATGTTATGCTGCAAGAAATTACAACTACAATATTCTTGATTTATTCATACAACGTGGAGCTAATATAAATTATCAAAATATATATTTTACTTCTCCTTTAATAGCTGTTACCTCGCAAATACCTAATGATAGTGATAGCAATTTCATAGAACGCTATTTAAAAACAACAAAATTTTTAATAAAAAATGGAGCTAATTTAAACATTCAAAGCGAGAACGGAGTTACAGCTTTAATGAATGTTGTTATAGTTGAAAGTTATTGTCCGAAGATATTTAAAGACTCAGATCTAATTCCCTATCTTCTTAAACATGGTGCATTAATAAATATCAAAAATTATAAAGGTGACACTGCTTTAGATATTGCTAAACGTCTAGGCGATAAAAGAATAGTCGAACTTTTAGAAAACAAAATCAAAGAAAGAGCCAAAGCTTTTCAACAACAAATAAAACAAAAAATTTTAGAAACCACACCTCTGCCCGAAGCATTAACCTCTCTTACCAGTGAATATTTAGAGGGAGTTTATTAAAATGAAAAAACTATTATTTTTACTGCTTCTATGGTCATTTTCAATCCAAATAAGTGCCATGGATGAACGACCTCCGAAGAGATTCAAAAAAGATGAATCTTCAGATATAGATTCAAAAAAAGAAAAAGAAGATTTAAGTGATTTAGACAAAGAACTAATTTATGTTTTAAATAGAAATTATTTCGATCTATCAGATGAGGATGCACAAATAGCAAAAAATCTTTTGGCAAGAGGGGCAAACCCAAACATTAAAAACAAAGACGGCTCCTCCATTCTTACTAGGGCAATTGTTTTCAATAATGAAAAGATGGTATCCTTACTTTTATCTAGTCCTAAATTATCAATAAATATTAATGATGATGGCGGGTATACAGTTTTACACTTAGCAACAGTCAATCATAATTTAAATATTATTAATTTGCTACTAAAACATAATGCAAATATAAACGCCCAAGATAATCTAGGCAACACCATTCTGATGTTAGTTATAAAAATGGAATCCTGCAAAACCCACAAAAAATCAGATTTAATTCTATACCTCATCGAACATAATGCCTTAATATATATCAAAAATAATATCGGTGAAACAGCCCTAGATATTGCAAAAAAATATAACAATAAAAAAGTAGTAGAACTGTTAGAAAATAAAATTAAAAAAATTAAAATTTTTCAAGAACAAGTAAAGCAAAAAATTTTAGAAACCACACCTCTACTTCCAGAGTTAGCTTCACTTACCAATGAATATTTAGAGGGGGTTTATTAATACCAATCCCTAATAAGATTTAGAAAATCCATTCGACTCATTCTTCGACTCGCCTTTGGCTCGCTCAGAATTCGCTCAGGACGAACGGGAGAGGGAATTAATTCTCAAATTTGTAATAATATAAGGTGACACCTAAACTTACTTCTTTTTAAGTGTAGGAAATAAGATTACATCTTTAATTGATGTAGTATTAGTTAACAACATAGTAAGGCGGTCGATTCCAATGCCAACACCAGCAGTTGGAGGTAAAGCATATTCAAGAGCATGAACATACTCCGCATCATATTGATGAGCTTCCTCATCTCCAGATTCACGAGCATCAACTTGATCCTTAAATCTTTGAGCCTGGTCAAATGGATCATTCAACTCATTAAATCCATTACTGATTTCGATTCCACCAACATAAAGTTCAAATCTAGCAGCTATATCAGAATTATCCGGATCTCGTTTTGCAAGAGGAGATATTTCTATAGGAAAATCTGTAACAAATGTAGGTTGTATTAAATGGGCCTCAACTAAATGCTCAAATAGCGCATAAATTTTCTCATTAATTGATCCATTTTTCTTATCAAATTTAACTTTCTTATTCTCTAAAACTTGATCAATTTTATCATCATATAAGTCTTGTTCTGTTAAATTACCAAACTTCAAAACTGCATTTTTTATGCTAATTCTTGTAAATGGTTTTTCAAAATCCAATACATGATTCCCATAAGGTAATTGTAATTTACCATCAACTTGCTTAGCTACAGATCGAATTAAATCTTCCACTAGATTCATAGCAAAATGGTAATCCTTATTAGCAATATAAAACTCAAGCATGGTAAATTCAGGGTTATGTCTAGTAGAAATACCTTCATTTCTAAAGTTTCTGTTGATTTCAAAAACTCTTTCAAATCCACCAACAACAAGTCGTTTTAAGAACAATTCCGGAGCAATACGCAAATAAAAATCATTATTTAAAGCATTATGATGTGTAACAAAAGGCTTAGCTGCTGCACCGCCAGGAATAGAATGTAACATTGGAGTTTCAACTTCCATAAAATCTTGATTTTCTAAATAATGACGAACAGAGGAAACTATAGCAGAACGTTTTTTAAATTTCTCTCTACTTTCTTCATTAGAAATAAGGTCAAGATATCTTTGCCTATAACGAGTTTCTACATCTTCAAGACCATGAAATTTATCTGGTAACGGGTACAAACATTTACTTATTAAACTAAAATCTTGAACCTTTAAAGTGATTTCACCTGCTTTTGTTTTAAAAGACATACCCTTTATCCAAAGAATATCTCCTATATCAACATAGTCAGTAAATTGTTTAAATTTTTCATCGCCCAAAATATCCTGACGAAAATATAATTGTAATTTACCAGCTGGATCTTGAATGGTAACAAAGGCTGTCTTACCATGTCCTCTAAGGCTCATAACTCTACCGGAAACTATATATTTTTTTTCTTCTTCGTCAGATTTGTATTCACTTAACACTTCTTGAGAATTATTTGTAACTTCTTTAGCAGCTGGCCACGGCTCTAAACCATGCTGACGCATTTGATTTATCTTTTGTACTCTAATTTCATGCTCTTGCGCTGTAGGAATTTCACCATTAATTGATGTATCGCGTTCAGAATTATTATTATTCATGATCTTTTCTAAATAAGAAATATTTAAATTATATATATTAAGTATAAACAATTTTAGATGTTTTGAAAATCTTATTAAACATGATAAACATGCTCATATACACCTTGTTGTTGTTTTTCATGACTCAAAGCTTTAGAAGCTTTTGGAAAATTCAATAACTTTTCAATAATGGTACTAGCAAAAATCTTGCTTATTTCAGGATCATTAAGATAATCATAAATTCCTTCAAAATCATCAGCAACAAGTCCATTATTATTAATTAAGTCTTTTAAGCTTTTTACACCAGATAAGGATCTAGATAAATTTCCATCAAAATAAACCTTACATCCATTTATAAAAGCTGCACTTAAAGAGCCTGATTGAACCTTAATAAAAACATTAGATAAAGTTAATTTGGCAGAAGAATCTTCAAGAATAAGCTTTTTAAAATAAAAATATTTTGGAAATGCAGGTTTAATCGAAAACATAGCCTTATGAAAAAAATCTAAAAATTTAATCTTTTCAGCTTCTACTTGACCAAACTTGTGTAATGACACTCCTGGTATGATAGAAATTATCATGGGAACTTGCTCTGAAGCTTTTCTTGTTCCAGAACCAGATAATATTTTAAGCTTATTTATAATGTCAGTAGATCGAACTAAAACAGCACCTTTATCTCTAACTTCAAGAGATTTTCCAAGATTTTTATCTATGAATTCATCAGTAATTTCTTGAATTTTCTCATGAGATAAAACTTTAAAGATACCTGTACCAGGCAACATTATTTGTGGGTAAGATGAAATTGTAATAGGATCAATATCTTTTGAAACAACACAAAATAAAATATCTTCTATTGACTTGTCATTATACAAAGTAGGGTTTACTGAGCCACGATTCAAATTATTTTTTAATGCATTAAAAAAACAATCAAAATCTATTTTTTTAAGTTTGCTAATTTCTCCAGTAGAAAACAGTTTCTGAGTTTTTGCAACTGCATCTGTTATAGAAGCTACAACAACCGTAAATTTAGGAAACTGCTGTTTAACTACCTTAGTAGATTCTCTATACAAATAGGGTAACATAATATTATAACCACCAGCATAACACGATAAATAATATAAGAAATTAACATTAATGCTTAAATCAAAAAATCTGATTAACTCTTTAAACTGATCAATATCTAATCCAGTTATAACGACACCTTCTTCATTCTGCTCTAAACCTGATTCAAAACTTTTCAGATAATCCTTAGAATATGAGCCATGACCAACCAAATATATATTCCACGCACCAATTAAATTATTTAGAATTTTGTTTTTCTGAAATGGTATACTCTCTTTAACTATTTTACTTAGGTATTCTCTGTTAACAAAAATTGATTTTAAATCATCAATATTTATTTTATTGTTTTTAACAACCTCAGAACCCAAAGATGTTTTTTTGATAGTTTCAATACCAACTTTCTCTAGAATATCCGTATTATTTATTAGAAACCCTGTAACAACTTCTTCTTTTGACAAGCTTTTTGGTAAAGTTTTTGTAAATTCGCAAGAGTCACATTGTTCTAAAGCAATTTTTAGATAATCTTTTGGTATGAGTAAATAAATATCATCTTTTTTTACTTTATAGAAATACCATTCACTATCACTAAGTTCAGCAATATGAAAAAGTCCTTTTAAATCATCATCATTAATATTACCTTTTTTAAACTCAGATAAAATTTTAATACTTAATCTCAATGTATTGCCAGACAATACTATAGGACAAACTTTTTGATACTGCGCTATAAAGAACTGATTCACCACTGGAGTATTGATTTTTTTTGAAAAAACTTCGCTATTGTCAAATAACATAATTAGATTATGTATCGGAAAATTAAATTCAGATTTTATAGTTTTTTTAAATTCGACATTACTACCTAAGGATTTATCTATTTTAGCACCTTTGGCACTTAAAAACCTTACTATATCAAATAAATGTTTATCCATTGCTAGCTTTATAGCAGGCTTTCCGGAATTACTTTTTGAGTTTACATCTGCGCCTTTATTAATAGCTTGAATAACTCCATTTGTATCTCCAGCATTAATCAATTTTATTAATTCTGGCTCTTCAGGCACTTTTTTGGGACAATTCTCTAAATCCTCAAAACTCATATTAAATTCTGATTCTAAGCCAGTTTCTGAATCTACTTCAGTAGAATATAGGCATACAGGAACAGCTGCCCCAAAAATCAAAAAATTAAAAATAAATATTAATTTTTTTATGTTTTCCATATTAACCCCTCTATTTAAAGAGATACCTTATATTACCTGGCTCTTTGCTGGATTTAACCAAACTTTAATGGACCCATCCCATGAACCAGAAGCTACTCTTCCATCTTTCAAAGTATGTACCGAAACAACATCTTTAGAATGCCGCTCATCAATAATTTTCTTATCTAGTTTCTTAAAACCTAGATCATCTTCTATACATTTACCTGAATTCGCATCCCATAACTTAACTGAGTCACCAGAAGCAGAAACCAATGTCATACTATCCAACAACTTGTCTATGCTTACAGTTGGAGCTTTATTATCTAAGGTCCTTATACATTCACCTTTTGATAAATCCCAAATTTTTATGGTTCCATCCTGAGAACATGAAGCCAAAATATTATCTGATAAAATAATAACTCCATGAATCGAATTTCTATGAGAATTAAGTGTTTTTATGGATTTGGTGCCACATCTTAAATCCCAAACTTTAATTGTATTATCAGCAGAGCCTGAAATTAATACATTTTTAGATAAATGTTGTATTGCTCCTACTCCACCTGTATGCTCATCAAAAGTATTAATACTTTTCTTTTTATTTATATCCCATATTTTTAATGTGTTATCAAAAGATCCTGAAGCCAATTTCGAATCATCTAAAAAATGTAATTCTTTCACAGCATTATTGTGTTCTGAGGGCAAATCTTCTACAGATCCAGATTTTAAATTTAAGGTCTTCACTATTGGCCCAGAATGAAATGCAAATTGATCTTTATAAAAATCACACTCTGCGCAATACTCATCTTGTTGCTCAATGAATTCGGTTGCTTCCCCACAATTAGGATCCCATATTTTAAAACCAGAGCCACTCAAAGAAGAATAGATTAATCTACCATCAGGTAACTGTTTAACTTTATGTATTTCTTCACCATTATATATTTCTTTTGAACAGGACCAGTCATTTGCATACTCTGCAATAATATTTCTTAGATCTTTAATTTTTAAGTAATCCTCTAAAGAATGATCCAACAACATTTTACCAGATGACTCTCTTGTTTTTTTAATATTCTCTTGTGCTATCAACAAAGAACAAGAATTCAACAATAATAAAACAATAAATCTAAAAAAAATAGTTTTCATCATGAATATCCCTTAAAAATCCCTATACTGCTACTTCAATAATTAAATTATATCAAAAAAATTTCAGAATGTAAATACATTTTTTAATATTTATTACCCTAAAAATTTCTTAAAAAATCCCGTAATAGTTCCAGATCCATTTTCATCCGCATTATGACCAATTATTTCAGAATATTGTTTTAAAACATCTTTAGCTTCAGAAGAAAGTTTTTTGGGTATATCACACTTAGTTATAATTATTAAATTACCCTTTCTACCTCTCAATGAAGGAAATCCCTTGCCTGAAATAATTATACGTTCACCCGAAGGACAACCTTTTGGTATTTTTACAGATTCTCTACTTAAATCTATATTTTCTATATCTATTTGAGCACCAAAAACTAATTGTGGATAGGTTAATACAACAGTACACTCTATATCGTCACCATTTCTAATAAATTTTTTGTCAGGTAAAACCTTAACTTTAATATACAAATCCCCTGAAGGTCCGCCATAAATTCCAGCATCTCCCTTTTGGGGAACCCTCAATTCTGCTCCATCATAAATACCTGCAGGAATATTCACACTAAACTTATCATAGGATTGTTTACGGGATTGACCAGAACAGTTAGTACATGGTGAGGGGATTATAAACCCTTGACCCGCACATTTGCCGCAAGTCTGAGAATACATAAAGAAGCCTTGTCTATACTGGATTTCGCCAGCTCCTGAACACTGAGTACAAGTAGTAACTTTTGTTCCAGGGGCAGTTCCTTGACCTTTACAGACTTCGCAAACAAAAAGATGATTATATCCTATTTCTTTTTTTGTACCCTCAAAAGCTTCTTTTAAGCTAATTTCTAAATCTTTATGCCTATCATGTCCTCTTTGAGGTACAGGTCCGGATGGTTTACGGGCTCTTCGGCTAAAACCACTCCCTTGTGCACCTGCACCAAACATAGATTCAAATATATCTCCAAAATTAGAGAATATATCATCCATATTCATGCCATGAGTATCAAAGCCTTGTCCTTCTACTGCAGCATGTCCAAATTGATCATATTGTTTACGTTTTTGCTCATCAGAAAGAATTTCATAAGCCTGAGCAGCTTCTTTAAATTTTTCTTCAGCTTCTTTATTATTAGGATTTTTATCTGGATGATATTTCATAGCAAGCTTACGATAAGCTGCTTTTATATCTGCCTGAGTACCATTCTTTGCAACGCCTAAAACCTCGTAATAATCTCTTTTATGTTTAGCCATAGTTAGACTTTATATCCCTTAAAATTTGCTTATTTCTAATATTATAACAAAAAAATAAGGTATATAAAGCTAAAATATCCAAATTAAATTATAAAATAACACATTCTTTGCACACATCAAAATAATAAATCTGATTAAGGATTGCCTGTTCTTGCTCATTGGCCAAACCAAAAGCAGTTTCTCTTTTTTTATTGCTCAAATTCTTATCCGGCTTAAAATCACATACTATTCTTATAAGTTTATTATCTTTAGGATGATTTTTGATAACTTTTATCAACAACGTATCCCCTTCATTATCACATGCATCAATATTTAAACCGGCTAAAATTAACCTTCTAATTATATTTTCTATTTTATAATAATAGTGCTCGGATTCCATACCAGACTTACTCTGCGCTGCCGGCACAAAAATAGGAAGGTAATGTAAAGCGTTTTTACCTTCCAAATCAATATGATGTACACTTGCATTATTTTCTAAAAAGAGTTTTAACATATCTAAATTAAGCTTTTGTACGGCTAACATTAAAGCAGTTTGGCCTTCTTCATTTTTTGCATTAATATCACCTATTTTATTTTCAAAACAAAATTGAGCCAATGCTAAATTATTTTTTTCAACTGCCTGAAAAAAACATTGTGTAGGTGACATATTACCAAAAATGCGCGATAGCTTTATTCTGCTTTCAAGCTCTATTTTTAATTCTCTTTCATCCAAATCTGTACTTGAGCCAGGTTGGGATGAGATTAATGGCTCATCCTGCGTATCCATACAATCCATACAATTTACAAAATTCACAGATAATATGGCTACTAACAAAATTCTTTTTAACACTTAATTATCCCTTCTTTTTTCACTAAATCATATAATATATTAAAAATAATCTTATAAAATTTTATAAAACTAAACAAGTATCACGAGTCTGATCAAAAATCTTTCTGTGTTCCTCTGTAGAATAATTTATGGCAGTTTTTTGATCCTTATTCATCAAGTTAATATCAGCTCCATTTTTACATAAAAATTTAATTAATTTGATAGATTTATTTAAAATAATAGCCCTAATTAATATGTTATTTCCCTTTGCATCTCGTGAATCTATACCAACACCTGCTTTAACCAATAATTTCATAATCCCTTTTAGCTTGGTCCAAACCTCTGAATGAAACCACATCATATCATCCTGCTTATAATCTTCATCTTTATATTTGGGACTATCTCCTGATGCTTTATCATTTATAGGTACAATTGGCATTATGTAATGCAAAGCATTATTACCTTCCGAATCAACGTAATGAACCTTTGCGCCATTTTCAAGAAATAATTTTACAAGATCTAAATTTAAATTCTTAACTGCCAACATCAGTGGGGTTTGTTCATTGCTATTTCTTAAATTAATGTTACCTATCTTATTCTTAAAACAAAATTTAGCCAATGAGATATTATTAGTTTCAACAGCCTTAAAAAAACAATCTTCAGGTTTAATATCACCAAACTCTTGTGACAACTCGTCTCTTGTTTTACTTTCATCTTCAGCTTGCTCAATATCTGAATAACTATCAAATGTAGAATGAGCAAGCGGCTCTTGCTCTTGATCCATACCGTATACAAAAAAATTTGAAATTAATAATAAACCAGAAAAAACTTTTTTCATTTTCTACCCCTATATTTATAACAATCACTTATCGACTAATAATAATTATCCCCTCCCCCCGTTCACCCTGCCTGTCCGTCGAAGCCTTGGCGAAGACGGAAGTGAAGCATCCTTCACATTAGTTCAGGATAAACTCCGTGCGAAATCGAAGGACGAACCATACGAGCAATTTAGTAACAATTTTAATAAAATCTAAATTTATATTTCAAGAGATATTTTACAAAATTGCGCAACTGGGCTTATAGTTATTTGCATTCAATAACTTTTTTATTTGTTGATCTCTGGTATAATCTATCGCCATCCTAGATTCTTTATCTCTTAAAAATGGATCTGCTCCATATTCAAGCAAAATTGCAATAACATCAGCGGGTAACTCCTTTTTTACAGCTCTAATTAATATAGTTTCCCCAAATCTATTACCATCATTAATATTTATTTTTTTATCTAAAAATAACAAAACTATTTTTTTTATCTTTAACATAAAACCCTCTATATTATTTGACTTTTCATACTTCGATTTTAAGTTCCATAAAATATAATATAATGCATGTTCACCGAAAAAATTCACAAACTCTACAGATGCTCCATTATCCAGAAATAATTTTATTAATTTTAAGTTTAGATTTTTACAAGCAACCATCAATGGAGTAGGTGAATAGCTACAATGCTGAATATAGTTTACATCACCAATTCCATTATCAATACAATATTTTGCTAATTTGAAGTCATTTTTTTTTGCAGCATAAAATATCAAATCTTCTTTAACTCTTTTTATTATCTCAGAACCATCCAATTTTATAAGAAATATTAGTAAAAATATTGTCCAATAACTTCTCACCATTACACCCCTTTATTTAAGTACACGATATTTGTATTATTTTAACAAGTTAAAAGATAGTTTTTCTATGATATTTTATACTGGCTTATTACATAATTAAACAACTAGATCTTTTAACAGTCGCAGTAGTTTTTGCCGGTTTTGCCACCTTTGGCTTTCTAAATTTACGTATTATCTCAATAAACCACAAAGGATACTCAGTTCTCATTGCTTTAATTAATATACTATCTCCATTTTTATCCAGTGAATCAATATTAAGACCATTATTAAGGAGTATTTTTATAATATCTGAAACATAACTACGACATATCTCTTTGCCCTTATAAGTCCAATTATAACCATCTATCCCATCTTTATTCCATACCATTGTTACTATATAATGCAAAACATTATTTCCATTGGAATCGACTTCATTCACATTTGCTTTGTTTTCAATAAACAATTTTACTAAGTCATAATTTAAATTTCCCACTGCCAACATTAAAGCTGTTTGGCCCTTGCTATTTTTTAAATTAATATCGCCTATTTTATTTTCAAAATAGAATTCAGCCCGCTTAAAGTCTCCACTTTCAACAACTTTGAAAAAACAATCTTTAAGTTTGTCGTTTATATCAGCATGACCAAAATTTTCTAATGCATCAGCTCTTGTTTTAATTTCATCACTATCAACTGCACTTGCTCCAGAAGTTTCAGTAGAACAAGAAAGAGCTAGAGCTATAGTACCAGGGTCTACTGGCGCATTAGATGTATCACCTGAATCCATAGAAAATACATGTGAATTTAGAACAAACAAAGAGACTAATAAACTTTTTTTCAACATTTTCAGAACCTTTCATTCAATAAATTTTGATACTTACAAAATTATACATTTTGACCTTTTATCAGGAATCGTAGCTGGTTCTTCAACAAGTCGTCCTTGTGCTGATTTTATTAATTTTCTTAGAATGAGTTTTTGCTCTGGGGTGGCATAATTCCAACAAGATTCTCTTGATTTATTAACAAAACTGCAATCAGGTTTGAATTTACATAATAAATCAATTACCCAGTTAGCAACTTTATATTTTAAAGCTTTAAATAATAGAGTATTACCTTCATAATCACATGAATTAATACTAACACCATATTTGATTAATAATTCGATAATTTGTTCCATTTTTGGTTCGACAATCCATTGTTTCACAAGTGCCGTCCTCTTTTTTGGCTCTAAATGCCAAAAGAATATAAAATAATGCAATGAATTATTCCCTTTTGAATCTACAAGATGCACACTTGCCCCATTTGTAACAAATAATATAACAAGTTCTAAATTTATTTTTTGTACGGCTAACATCAATGCTGTTTGATCTTCGTTATTTCTTGAATTAATTTCACCTATTCTGTTTTTTAAGCAAAATTCAGCTAATGCTAAATTATTAGTTTCAACAGCTCGAAAAAAACAATCCTTAACTTTAATTTCACCAAAATTTTTTAATAAATCTTCTGGAATATTAGATTGTCCCTCTATCTCACCTTCCATTTCGCCTGACTCATTAGAACTATTTCCATTATAAAAAGAATCAGCATCTACTACATCTGATGTATCAAATGTCTCCATAGCCAACGTTGGAACATTAAAAACAAACAAAAAAATTAACAATTTCTTTTTAAACATTTTCAGAACCTTTCATTCAATAAATTTTGATACTTACTACAATTTGCAGAAGAATATTTAACGTCACCTAGCCTAGCAGGTTTAAAGACAATTTCACCACTATAATTTCTAAATTCCTGTTTTAAGTTTTTGATAAGTTCTAATAAATTTATACTTTTGCCGGTAGCAATGTTGAGAGATTGACCATTTAATTTTTCTGGAGATAATTTTGCAAGATTTAAGTTAGCAGCTATTATTTGCTCAACTGATATAAAATCTCTTGTCTGTAAACCATCACCAAAAATTATAATTGGCTGGTTGTTTTTCATGCAATCTTTAAATTTTGCAACTACAGCAGCATAAGGGCCATTACTGCTTTGTCGTAAGCCATAAACATTAAAATATCGCAAGCATATTGTATTTAAAGAAAATAAATCATTATACATTTTGCAGTAATATTCACCCATTAATTTTGAAAATCCATAAACAGATGTAGGGGTTAATTGCATATCTTCTTTACATTCCCCTTCATAATTGCCATAAACAGCAGAAGAGGATGAAAAAATAAATTTAGTAACTTTATTAGTTTTTGAAGCTTGTAACATATTAAAAGTACCTTGAACATTAATATTGTTACAGGTTAATGGATCTGTCATAGATTCAGGTACTGAAATAAATGCTGCTAAGTGAAAAATTATCTCCTGATTTTTTGTTGTTTTTAAACATGTATCAAAATCTCGTATATCACCGAAAATAAAATTTATGTGATTTCGAACACTAAGCAAGTTGTCTAAGTTACCTGTAGATAGGTTATCAAGAACTGTAACATTTGCACCTAGCTCAACAAACTTTTCAACTAGGTGAGAACCTATAAACCCAGCCCCTCCTGTTACTAAAACATTTTTATTTTTATACAAATTTTTAACATTTGAAGACAATTCCATAGCTCCTACCACCTTTGATACAAAAACTAAAAATAAAATAAGTCTTTTCATACTTATATTCCTTTAATTTGCAAAATAAATCTCTTCTGAAATTTAAAGTTAATCCCCCTCCCGTTCGCCCTGAGCGACCTCTGAGCGAGCGTTTAGCGAGTCGAATGAGGGAGTCGAATGGATAAAAATTTTTAAGAATTTTATATTTTTTGTATACAATATTTTTTTAAATTATTCAATTGAGATGATATTTAAGAAATCCATTCGACTCGGTCATCGACTCCTTGCGTCGCTCAGACCTCGCTCAGGACGAACGGATTGGGTAAAATTTTTCTATAAATAACGTATGACTTTATATAAAAAAATGCTAAGTCAGGGCGAACGAAATCAATACTTTCTCATTTCAAAATATGTCTATTATCTTATCAACAATATCCCTTCCATCTAAAACTGCCTCTTGCATACTAGAGTATTTCCATTGCCCATATCTGCCAATAGAAAAAATAGAATTTTCTTGCAGGCTATTATGTAATGATACTAAATTTTTCTCTCTCCAAAAATTATAAATTACATAAGCTCTAGGAATATATATTATTTTTTGAGTTAAAATTTCTGAGTCAGAGATTTTAAAAAGCTGTTTAGCTTGCGATATAGATTTTTGTAGGATCCACTCAACTTCTTGAGAGCTTTTTTTTGTATATCCAAATTCACCATATAACGAACTACAACCTGCAGGTACACTATGTGAAGAAAAGTTATGGTTGAAACCTATACGATAAAAGGGATATTTTTCTTCCGGAAAATAAATCCAATGTTTTTCTGAAAGATCTGGACGAGCCAAACCTAAATTAAAATTAACAACAGAATTACAAACTAATTTTTTTGATATTTTTGAAAAATCTGTTGTTGAGCTATCCTGAATTTTACTTAACATCAAATCAAGTGGCATAGTGGTTATTAATTTGTCAAAACTTTCTTGATGACCATTTTCAAAAATAATATTTTTATTTTTTAAGTTTATAGACTTGACTGAAAAATTTGTTTGTATTGGGTTTTTAATATTTTCAGCAAGTTTTTTTACCCAGAAAAATATTCCGCCTTTTTGTGGATAAAAAAATTGTGAATTATAGCCAACTTTAACAGATACATTCGCAGACATGGCTCCAGAAATTATTTGATTTAAAGATGTTTGTGGAACAAATCTACCTGTCCAATCTGCAGAAATCTTTTTTAGGTTATAATCAAAAAGTTTACTTTGAAATGGAAAGAAAAAGTTTTTACCAAAACCTAAACCAAAGTTTTTAATTACCCATTGGTAAAAAGTTTTTGGATCTTTTTTACCTTTTTTTCTTGCAACAAAACCTTCTATGCATTCAACAATTACTTCTTGGGGAAGTCCAAATAAGTTCATTTGATAAGGGTATGGTGTATATGTTTCACGTGAATACACAAAAGATTTTCGATCAATAGAATTTAGATTTTCTTTGCCTACAATATTATTAAGCAATTGATCAAAATAATCATCACTTATATGTAACAAATGCCCTGTATAATCAAATGTAAATCCATCCTGATAAATAGATCTACATAGACCACCAATTTCATTTTCTTTTTCAAATAATTTGTAATCAAAAAAACCTTTTTTTTCAAGATGATAAGCTGTAGAAAGCCCTGTAAGTCCGGCACCTATAATTATAATTTTAGCCACAACCCTCCTTAAACTTTTTGGTAAACCTAATTATAAATGTACATAATAGGGTTATATTCAAAAACTTCAAGATTTAAATGTTTTGGAATTGGTGGAAATGGTCCGGCATAAGGAATAACTTTATCTATAACAAAATCATCAATTTCTTCAGACCCGGAAGAAAGTAGTTTTTTAGCAGATATTATTTTACCATTTTTGTCTATTTTAATACTAATCTGCATAGTTAATGGAGGATTGGCTATGTGAAAATGCACTGATGGATATTTAACAATATAAGCAGTTTGCATAAATTGATGTATTTTTTGAATATACGAAGCTTGTCGCATTTGTTCCAAATCAGGAATTAAACTATCATTACCTTTCCAGTTAATAGGGTCATTTCCAAGAGATTCACCTAATAAACCACTAGTAACTGTAGGCAAAATAGCTTTGTGTTCTTTGGCCAAAATCCATCTACGTGTCGGTCTTTTGGGACGCGTTTTATTTTTTAAATTTTTATCTATTTGTGTACTTGTATTACTTACAAAATCATTTTTTGGTTTTATTTTTTGTTTTTCAGAAATTTTAAATTCCTCTAATTGCATAAACTGCTTATCACCATCCGGTTCATCTGTTTGCGTTATAATTCCAAGCTCAGCTTTTTTTTCTATTTCTGCTGCTTTTTTTATAGACTCAATTTCTGGTTTTGTCCCAATATTTGGCTCGCTCTCTGAATTAGTTTCTTCTTCTATTCCAACACCATCTTCAAAAAATTTAGTTTTATCTTCTATAGGATTTCCTGCCTGAGTAGGATCAATAATAATTGGCTTTGGTATTACAGATTCATCATCAATTGGTACGGGCATTCCACCCCGTTGTCTCATAGTAGCGATCTCTTTCTGAGGAGGTAATGGTTCATGAGCTATTTGTGATATTTTTTGCATTAAATCTTCTTCCTGTTGTTTATTTAAGATATTTGGCTTGGGTTCTTCTGGTTCTTGAATATAATTTAAAATAGGTAGAATATCACGATTTATTTCGCTACGAGCCTGTTTTACTTGATCTATTTGATTAAAAAAAATATAAAGTAATAACCAATGAATTAATAAAAAAATAAGAATTAATAAATATAAATTTCTTTTTCTTTCATAATCTATGTTTACTTCATCATTCATTTTTCCTCCTCATCAAGTATCAATAACAATACCAAAACAAAGAAATTTTTGATATAGTATGTAACATTAAAATCGAAAACCCAATATTATGAAATACTTATTAATCACGTTTTTACTCTTATTTATTCACTCTTTTATACGCCCAGCGCAACCTACAGAAATATTTTATGCAATAAAAAATAATAAAAGCTTTGAAGAAATAGAAGCGCTATTACAAAAAAAAGAAAACTACAGGTTAGGCCCAGAATATATAGACAGTTTATCTCGCAAAGAAAAAGAGTTCCAAAAAATTTTCAAAAAAAATGACCATAAAGCTTTATATAAATTCCTAGAACAATACAGATCATCAAAAGTTTTATATCTTACTACATTGTTTAGGATTAAATATCATGTAGAATGCATATATAACTCAATTGATACTTACAAAGGACAGTATCCTAATTATCGTAGTTTTCAGGAGAAATCAGAGCTAAAAGAAGTTATCAAAAGATTCAACTCAATAATACCTCCACAATTAAAAATTATTTTAGAAAACACGGAAATAAAAACACAAAAAATATTTGATCTTATTATAAAAATAATAGATGAAGAAATAATTGGTTTTATAAATTCTAATGCTCATTTAATGACTCATGAAGATGCAGTTTATCTATTTAATGAATGTTTAAATAAAAGAAACATACATATACTAAAGATTTTAATTAAAAAATTTAAACTTAAAGAAACTACTGTTGCTATAAACATGAATACTTTACGCGATGCAGCCTTTAAATGTATTGAACAAGAAAATAGATACAAATGCCTTAAAGTTTTGATGGAATTTGGCGTAAAGGATACTACAGATTATCCTACAATATTATATGAACTAGCAAGAATAGGTAATGTTAAAGAATTAAAATTAGCTTTAAAACATGGATTTGATCCAAATTTTATAGTTGAAACATCGTCCATTTATAATACAGCAATATGTATAGCTGTTTCTAATGGACATTTTGAATGCGTAGAAACTCTTATTGAATATGGAGCAAATATAAAGGAAAACTTAAAGGAAAGAGCTACGTTTGTAAAAGCTAAAGATAACTTAAAAAATAAAAGAAGAGCTCTTTTAATAAACTTTATATTACCTGATTTAGCTAATATTGTTTTAGAGTATGCGATAGATGATAAATAAAAAAATTTTACCAAGAAAATTTTATCAAAGAAACACTGTAACTGTAGCCAAAGATTTAATTGGCAAAATATTAGTAAGAAACATCAATGGAAAAATATTATCAGGGATGATAACTGAAACAGAAGCTTATTGTGGTGAAGTTGATCCGGCTAGCCATTCATACAGAAATAAAACAATAAGAAATAAAGCTCTGTTTGAAGTTGAAGGACATGCTTATATTTATTTTACCTATGGAAATCATTTTTGTTTAAATGCGGTAGCAAAAGATAAAAACCATATGTCCGGAGGGGTTTTAATTAGAGCTATTTATCCATTAGAGGCCATAGCAGAAATGCAAAAAAACAGGCATATAAAAAATTTAAAAACTCTTACTAATGGCCCCGGTAAATTAACACAGGCTCTTAAGATTACAAAAGAGCTTTATGGTATAGATCTTACAAAACAAGGCGAATTATTTATTTGTGATTCCGTCAACAAAAACAATTATCAAATTTTAGTCAGTCCAAGGATAGGTATAAAACAAGCAGTAGATTACCCTTGGAGATTTCATATAAAAATTTAATTTCAGAGTATTAAATCATTTTAAAATTAAATTGCAAACTTTTAAAACTCATCAAAACGATTGAAATTTATCAACTGGACCGCCTGGAGCTTTAGGCAACACATCAACAGGATTACCTTCTAAAACTTCAAGAATCTCTTTAAGATCATTGTCTCTTGCCCATTCAACAGCAGTCTTTCCGTGAACTCTTTCATTCACATCTGCACCAGCTGCTAATGCCTCTTTAACTCCATTTAAATCATCTGTAATCACATTTGCATAAAGAAGCTCCGCCAAAGGTGAATTTTTAGATACAGGTCCTTTAACTTTAGCTTTTGCAGGAGCTGCCGACACTTTTTTTGGACCTATACCAAACAATTCTTGAATCTCAGGATTACGGCTTCTTTCAGCCCATCCAAATGCATTTGTTCCTCCTACTACTCTCTTTGTGTCTGCTCCACCTGCCAATGCTTCCTTAGCTCCTTTTACATCATCCATAATTATAGCATCCCTTAGGCGTCGAGCTAATACTATCGATAATTCTTCTCCAGACTCATCATCATATGACATAGATAAAACTTGCATAGCAACTGCCAATAATCCCACAAATAATAAAGTATTAATTCTAAAATTCATAAATCCTCCCTGAAATAATATTAAACATATTTTTATTATACTTTAAAAATATCAAGAAATCAATAATATTTCTATTTTTCAATGAATTTTAATTACTATGGCCAAATTCTTATTTTTCTGAATTTTCCACTGAAAATGAATGTTATGAGTAGAATTTCCGGGTTTTTGCAAAAAACGAATAATTTCCTCTATAAATCTTTCAGTTAATTCAAAAGATACGCCGGATTTATAAAGCCAATAAAATATAACTTTTTTTTGTAAGAATTTATCTAAAGCAAGAAGCTGCTCTAAATTTAGCTCAAAATCATTGTCAGTTTTTTTTGCAATTTCATTAAACTTTTCTTCTACAAGCTTTTGTAGAAAATTTTCAGTATCTTTTAGATGGTTTAAGGTTCTTAAAAAATTTGAATCAAATCTGTTATCACATGCCTGTAAAGCTGTAAGAACGTTGCTTCTAATTCTATTTCTTAAAAATTCTTGAGAAAAATTTGTAGGATCAACTAAATAACTAATTTTATTTTCCTGAAGATATTGCAAAATATCTGATTTATTTATTTCCAATAAAGGACGAATATATATTCCATCTATTGGTTTCATTGATACTAAGCCACTTAAAGTAGTACCACGAATTAAGCGAATGAAAAAAGTTTCCTGTTGATCTTGAAGATGATGAGCAAGAGTTATGGATTTAGCATTATATTCTTGGGCCACTTTAGCAAAGAAATATCTACGCATTTGTCTACCCAGATCTTCTTTTGAACCCTTATTTTTAGGTTTAAAATCAAGCTCTTTGGCTTTAGCATAAACAAACTTTACATTAAGTTTATTAGTGAGCTCTTTACAAAAATCTATATCTAAATAAGAGTTTTCTCTCCAACCATGGTCCAGGTGGGCGGCAATTAAATCCAAAGCGAACTCTTCTTGCAATTCTTTTAGTATATAAAGCAAAAAAGTAGAATCTGGACCTCCAGAAAGACCTACAATTATTCTTGAACCAGGAATTATTAAATTATTTTTTTTAATAAAAGATAAAATTTCAGCTTTTAAATCAAATTCTTTAATATTGGAAGAACTTTCTCTGACCTCTTTAGCTATAAATTCATCCCCACCCCGTTCGTCCTGAGCGACTTCTGAGCGAACCGTAGGTGAGTCGAAGAAGGAGTCGAAGGAAGTCGAATGGGTCAATTTTTTACGTTTCTTAAAACTCTTTAATCCTTCCCAGCCTTCTTTAATAAGAATTTCTTTCTTTTCGCGCGTCCATTTCTTTAACTTGCGTTCAGCTTCTAAGGCATCTACTCTAGAAGCAAATTGTTCTATATATACAACCTCTACGGGCAATAGATTGGAAGTATAGGAGTTGCCTATTCCTTGGTTATGCTCAGACATTCTTTTTTCTATATTATCAGTATGTCCAATATAATATGATCCATCTCTACATTTTAATATGTATAAAAAAAAAGGTAGCATTAAAATCCTTTATCAATACTACCCATTCGACTCCTTCTTCGACTACGCTCAGAAGTCGCTCAGGGCGAACGGACGGGGGTAAAAATTTAGCGATACAATTCTATTATGAATTATTCTAAACAATATTATTGATTTTTAACTACAAATTAGTTTATCATAAAATTAACTAATTTATTACTAAAGAGGAGGTTACTATGAAAAAACTAATAGTATTGTTCACATTTTTTATTTTTAATGCAACAAACATCTGTCTGGCAGTAGGAAATTGCATAATACCAGACCAATGCCAAGATGATTCTGACTGCCTAGATGGCAAAGTCTGCAAATCAGTATGGAATAATCAAGCAGCATGTAATTATAAAAAATGTTTACCTAAAAACGCATACATAACATATTAGACAATTTAAACGTCCAAATTTTTAACAAATTGGCCATTGTCTTCAATAAATTGTCTTCTGCCTGAAATATCATCGCCCATTAAGCTAGCAAACCAAGAATCAGCAGCTAATGCATCCTCAACCTTAACTTGAAGCAACAGTCGACTATCTTTGTCCATAGAAGTTTCCCAAAGTTGTTCAGGATTCATTTCTCCAAGACCTTTATATCTTTGAATAGACATGTATGGTTTACTAATAGATTCAATTCCTTGGAGTAGCTCCATAGATCCATGCACAGAAATTTGGCGATCCTTTTCTTTAATTCGTAAAACCAATTCATTGTCTTCAATTAAAGCTAATTTTTCAAGCTCTGAAAGCAAAATTCCTGTCTCTTCTGAATCAAAAAAAGTCAATGGAGCTTCCCACTGCTTAGTTAAAACTTGAAACACAAAAGCAGATTGTTCAAGATTACCCATTCCATCTTGATCTTGGCTAGAAACATTATCTTTAAAACTAATAGAATATTTTGAAAAATAATCACGTAAAGTCTTAAGTAATTTTTCGGTCCCATCAGATTTTTTCCAAGGGTTTTTTCTTAAAAATGCCAAAAGTTTATGACCAAATTCAGGAGAAACCTTAAATCCTTTTAGCACAACATTATTCAAACTAGATTCATATACAAGTAATTCGTCTAAAATTTTATTCCATTGAGCCTGAGAAAGCTCCTTTCCAGAAACTGTAATTTCAAGATTTTCTCTCGTCCAGTCAAAAATAAATCGCCTTAAAGCCAAATCATCTTTTAGATATTGTTCTTTGCGTCCAATTTTTGCTTTATAAAGTGGAGGCTGAGCGATATACAAATATCCTTTTTCTATTAAAGGAGCCATGTACCTAAAGAAAAATGTTAAAAGTAATGTACGAATATGGGAACCATCAACATCAGCATCGGTCATTAAAATAATCTTATGGTAGCGTGCTTTATCTATGCTAAAATCTTCACCAATTCCACAACCAATAGCTGCTATCATAGCTTTAATTTCCTCGTTTGATAACATTTTATCAAGACGAGCTTTTTCTACATTAAGAATTTTACCCTTTAACGGAAGAATAGCTTGAGTTTCTCTATCTCTTCCCTGTTTTGCCGATCCACCCGCAGAATCACCCTCAACTATAAACAATTCTGTTCTTGAAGGATCCTCGCTTGAACAATCGGCCAACTTACCAGGTAAAATAGTTGATTCTAAAACTGTTTTTCTTCTTGCCAGATCACGCGCCTTTCTTGCAGCTTCTCGGGCATGTTTTGCTATTTCTGCTTTTTGTAAAATTTTCTTTGCAAGTACAGGATTCTCTTCAAAAAGTGTATCTAAATAAGCGAATGTATAAGAATCGACAACTCCTTTAACTTCACTGTTACCTAATTTACCTTTTGTTTGTCCTTCAAATTGTGGCTCTGGTACTTTTATATTAATAACAGCAACAAGACCTTCTCTGACATCTTCGCTAGAAAAACCTTCAGGATCATTTTTTAACATTCCTAAGGCTTGGGCTCTTTTATTACATACTTTAGTTAATGCACCTTTAAAACCAGCTACATGGGTTCCACCATCGACAGTATTTATATTGTTTACAAAAGAAAATAACTGTTCTCCAAAGCCGTCGTTATATTGCATTGCAACTTCAAGCACATAATTTTCATCTTCTTGATGAAAATATATAACATCAGGAAAAAGTGGTGTTTTTTTTGAATTGATATGCTCAATAAATGAAACAATACCTCCTTCAAACAAAAACTCATTATGTTTATTTGCGGATTCATCAAAAATGCTTATCTTTAACCCTTTGGTTAAAAAAGCCATTTCACGCAACCTAGATGACAATGTATCAAAACTAAATTTTGTTGTTTCTGTAAATGTTTCAGGATCTGGTTTAAAACGTATATAAGTTCCGCGTTTATCCGTTGTGCCGGTAACCTTTAAAGACGCCTCAGGTTTTCCATGCTTATAATGTTGTGAATAAATTTTACCATCACGATAAATTTCAAGATACAATGTTTCAGAAAGAGCATTCACTACCGAAACACCCACACCATGTAATCCACCAGAATATTTATAGGCTCCTTTATCAAACTTGCCACCAGCATGAAGCTTGGTTAACACAACTTCAGCTGCTGAAACCCCTTCTGTAGAATGAATATCTGTAGGTATACCGCGTCCGTTATCTTCAACTGAACAGGAGCCATCTACGTGAAGCTTAACAACTATATCATTACAATAACCAGCTAGAGCTTCATCTACTGAGTTATCAACTACTTCATAGACTAAATGATGTAATCCTTGAGGACCAGTAGATCCTATATACATCCCTGGACGCTTACGTACAGCCTCCAACCCCTCCATAACTTTTATAGACTCAGCACCATATTCAGTATTCTTTTTATTTTTTGTTTCATCTGCCATGAAAAACCCTTTAATTCTTCAAATTACTACTTTTTTTAAAACTATTTTATTATTATCAATTTTTGTTTATTCTAATTATTAATATTACAAGAATTAACTATTTTTGACTATTTTTTAAAGATTTTTAATTATGGAATGATAATGTCCTCTTGGCAAGATCAAATAGAACAAGAATTGATGAAAAAAGCTTTAAATCAAGCTAAAAAAGCATTCAATAAAAATGAAGTTCCTATAGGTGCGATAGTCGTTGATAAAAATAATAAAATTATAGGCAAGGGATATAATCAAGTAGAAAGCAAAATGTGCCAATCTGAACATGCTGAAATTATTGCTATAAAAAATGCCTGCAAAAAAATAGGAGACTGGAGACTTGAAGATTGCACGTTATATGTTACACTAGAACCTTGTTCTATGTGTATAAGTCTAATTATATTAAGCAGAATAAGCAGATGTATTTATGCCACAAAATCTAACATCTTTGGGTTTAGTGTTGACAAACATATTAATTTTGAGTTATATAGATCCCCAATCTTAATAAAAGAAGGGGCTTGTAAAGTTGAAGCTCAAAATTTGTTAGGAACATTTTTTAAAAATCAGAGGAAAATCAAAAAGTTATGAATAGAAAGAAATACCTAGAAGAGGTAAAGAAATTATTATTAAAACGAAAGTCAGAACTGGAGGATATATTAACCACTTTATCCAAAGAATCTGTTTCTGACGATCAAGTCAAGGACCTAGGAGATCAGGCTATCAGCTCAATAATGGAATCAATACGGGGTTCATACCAAAACACTGAGTATGAAGAATATACAAGAATTATAACAGCCTTGAAGGCCGTAGATGAAGGAACATACGGTATATGTATTGATTGCGAGCAACCCATTTCAGAAAAAAGACTAAAATTCTACCCTGATGCTTGCAGATGCCTTGCCTGTCAAGAAGCCTTGGAAGAATTCAAACAGTAAACTTTTGCCGATGTAGCTCAGTTGGTAGAGCAACTGATTCGTAATCAGTAGGTCGTCGGTTCAAATCCGATCATCGGCTCCAGTAAAAAAATAGAATTTTTTGACATTTTTTAAGTTAGAAAGTATTATAAAGATAGTCTTAGTTTATTCAAAATCACCCCCGGTCATCCTGAGTGAAGCGCGCAGCGCGAAATCGAAGGAAAACCAGTTAAATTTAAGGTCTTTGTATCAATATGAAAAGTTCAAAAGAAACAAAAGCTGAAACTAAAAAAGTAACTATAGCTCCAAGTGAGACAAAAGCAGTAAAACCAAAAACTGCAAAAAAACCTGCAAAAACTTCTCTTACTCCTGTTGCGCATGGCATTGGAAGAAGAAAGAGTTGTTCTGCAAGGGTCTGGTTAAGAAAAGGTAAAGGCAACATGTCAGTAAATGGTCTTCCTTATGATCAATACTTCGATACAGAAATCTCGTGCCTAGAAGCAACAAAGCCATTTCAAATATGCAAAGAAGCCTCTAATTATGATGTAGAAGTTAATATTATTGGTGGTGGCAAAAGAGCTCAAGCTGATGCTATTAAATTAGGATTTGCTCGCGCATTAGTTACTATATATGAAAATCTTCGTCCTGTACTTAGGGATCATAAACTTTTGACTGTAGATTCCCGAGTCAAAGAACGCAAAAAGTATGGGCAAAAAGCAGCTCGTCGCAAATTCCAATTTGTTAAGAGATAATATTGTTTTACTCGTCTAGGCTGAGTTAGTAAATGTGCAGTGTCGTTGGATATATTGGAAAATCTCTTTGTAAAGGCTTTATTCTTGAAGGATTAAAGCGTTTAGAATACAGAGGATACGATTCAGCTGGATTTGCATGTTTAGATTCAGAAAGCAAGCGTCTTTTATATGCCAAAAGTGAAGGTAAGATTGATGTTTTATATCAAAAAATATCTTCGCAAGCTTTAGATGGTTATATTGGAATGGGACATACGCGATGGTCAACCCATGGAGTTCCTTCCATAGAAAACGCTCACCCTCAATTTGATTGCCAAAAGAATATATCTATTGTCCATAACGGAATTATAGAAAATCATACAGAATTAAAAAATATACTTGAATCATCTGGGCATACATTTCACTCAGATACTGACACAGAAATTATAGCCCATCTTCTAGAAAATCTTCTCCTTTCTCATCAAACCTTTAAAGCTGCTTTAATAGATCTTGTAAATAAACTTGAAGGCGCTTATGCATTTATTTGTATGATACAAAATTTCCCTAATGAAATGGTAGTCGTTCGCAAAAGATCTCCTATATGCATAGGAATAGGCGATAATGAAATGTTTATAGCTTCTGATCTTTTGGCATTTGCAAATAAAACCAATAAAGTACTATTTCTACCAGATGAAAGTTTTACAATAATTAAAAAAGATTCAATCCAGCTTTATGATTTTTCAGGAAAACCTTTAATTGTAGAAGCCCAAGAAATCAACGCATATTGGCAAAATATAGAAAAAAATGATCATGAATCTTTTATGATAAAAGAGATTTATGAACAAAAAAATGCTATTTCAAAAACAGTAAATTTTTATAAAGATCTATCGACTACAATTTGGGATAACTTAGGACTCTCTCCAGAATTTATTAAAAACCTAAATAATATAAATATTTTTGGATGTGGAACCTCATGGCATGCTGCTAAAATTGCACAATTCTTTTTTGAAAAAATATGTTTAATTCCAACTAATATACATTTAGCATCAGAATTCAGATACATGCCATTTTTTCCTGATAAAAATAGCCTTTACTTATCTGTTTCCCAATCAGGAGAGACTGCAGATACCCTAGAAGCTTTACGTATGGTAACTTCTTTAAATTGTCATGTTATAACAATTACAAATATCGCTTCTAGCACTATGGTTAGAGAAGCCAATGGATTTTTGCTTACTCAAGCCGGTCCGGAAATTGCTGTTGCTTCCACTAAATCTTTTTCTGCCCAACTTACTGCTTTATATTGGCTTTCAAATCGTTTAGCTTTTGAAAAAAATATAATAAATCTTAACCAAATGCATGTAGCAGAAAGTGATTTATTAATTTGTGCCGAAGCGTTAGAAAATACTATAGAAAATTATAAATTATTAATTATTAATGAATTAGCAAAAAAATATTCCCTATACAGAAAATTTATTTTTATAGGAAGAAACATAAGTTACCCTTTTGCCATGGAAGCTGCTCTAAAATTAAAAGAGATTTCTTATATTTTTGCGCAATCTTATCCTGCTGGTGAATTAAAACATGGTTCAATAGCATTAATTGACGAAAATACCCCTATAGTAATATTTTCTGTACTTGATGATATAATTTACCAAAAACTTCTCTCTAATGCCCATGAAATAAAAGCGAGAAAAGGTCATTTAATAGCTTTTGCTTTTGAACATCAAAAAGAATTAATTAACTTAGCCGACCAAACTTTTATAATCCCTAAAGTTAACCCGCTATTAGCCCCCTTGGCTATGACTGGACTTATGCAATTCTTTGCATACCAAATTGCCAAAACTCTTGGTAGAAATATTGATCAACCAAGAAATCTAGCTAAATCTGTTACCGTCGAGTAAAAATTACCGGTCCATACACCCAACACAAGCTAGACTATATATTATAAAATAACAAGATGGGATCTTAACATACGGATGATCCCATAATACACATACTGTTTCCTTTAATTCTTTTAATACTTTTAATTTCTCTTTTTTAGAATCTTTAGCTATTGACATTAAACGTTTTAATAAAGCTCTTCTCATTAAGAGTTGGCTATTTTGTGCGACAGGTCTGGTAACCCTAAACATTGAATATGTTTGTGCAGTTGTAATTAGCGAAAAAGCTAAAATTGTTTTCGTAAAATTGTTCATTAATAGTTCCTATACTTTTAATTTTTTGAAGAAATATTGACCACTCAAGAAATCTGGCTAAATCAGTTATGATAAAATAAATTCTAGAATATAGGGGATTTATACAGTAAATAAACATATGCCAGAGTACCACCACCCAATGTTGTATATGCGATAATAAATTGTCTTTTAAATTGACGTGAACTTATTTTACTTATATCTTTCACCTTTTCTTGAAGTTGTTTCCCTTGAGAATCTTGAGTTGTTGACATTAAGCGTTTTAACAGAGCTCTTTTCACTACGTGTTGGCTGTTTTGTATAACAGGTCGAGTTAATCTTATCATTGAGTATGTTTGTGAAGTTGCAATTAGTAAAAAAGCTAAAATTATTTTTGTGAAATTGTTCATTTAAATCCTATTTTATATATAAATTTATTAGCAGAAAAATAGCATAATTTTTACATAAGACCTAATTTTGAAGTATGCCCAAAAAATATACTAATCCGACTGAACCCCATCCTCCTATTAAGCAGGCTAATGCATTTACTTTGTATTTTTCTGTATTTATTCTGTCTTCTTCTTTTATTTTATTGTTAAGTTTCTCGAGTTCTTGTCTTGCTAATTTAAGTTCTTCTTGTAGTTCTGCATTCGAAAGTTGTTTTACTTGAGAATCTTTAGCTGTTGACATTAAACGTTTTAATAAAGCTCTTCTCATTAAATGCTGACTATTTTGTGTAACAGGTCTAGCAACCCTAAACATTGAATATGTTTGTGAAGATGCAACTAGTGAAAAAGCTAAAATTGTTTTCGTGAAATTGTTCATAGTAACTCCAAATCTGTAGCAGTTGAGTAGTATTAGACCTTATGCGTAATTAAATCCGTATATTTTGCGCTTATTACGCATAAAGTCTATTAATTCTTGTGATAAAAATTATTTTTTTTTGGTCACTTCTATTTCAATACGTGATCCTATTACATATAATGTAATTGCAGTAACTCCAAAAAGTAATCTCCTGTTAGCTTTCGTAAGTTCTTGTTTTATTAGTTTAAGTTCTTCTTGTAATTCTGCATTTGTAAATTCTTTTGTTTGGGAATCCTTAGCTGTTGACATTAAACGTCTAAGCAAAGTTCTTTTAGTTACCTGCGAAACAGGTCTAGCAAGTTGCATTGAATATGTTTGTGAAGATGCAATTAGTGAAAAAGCTAGAATTGTTTTTGAAAAATTGTTCATTATTAGTTCCTGTATTTTTAATTTTTAGATTTATACTGCTCAGAAAATAACACAATTTCTGCATGTTTTCTAGAAAAAATTATTAATTAGATCTCTTCTGAAACTTAAAATTAATCCCTTTATCCGTTCGCCCCGAGCGACCTCTGAGAGAGCGTTTACGCGAGTCGAAGAGGGAGTCGAATGGGTAAAAAATTTTATATTTTTTTGTATACAATATTTTTTTAAAATATTCAATTAAGATAATATTTAAAAATTTATGGTCTTATTTTTTTCATGTAAGAACCCATTCGACTCTGTCTTCGGCTCCTTCGTCGCTCAGACATCGCTCAGGGCGAACGGATTGAATGATTTTTCCCTATAAACAGTTTATACTTTATTAAAAAAAGATGTGTATAATGGATAGTCAGGACGAACGGGGAAGAGATTAATTTTTAAAGTTCTGGAAGAAGTATATTATTGAAAAAAAATAATTTTTTAAATTTTTATTTCTTTTAAAGCATCAAGACCACAAGCAGTTACTTTTTCATTTATATCAAAGCTAAGTTTTCCCGGAAAAATTATATATAGATGATCAAGTTTTAAATCCTCGATAGCTATATTCATAGATTTTGTAATTTTAGGACTATCACTATATTTGAATTCAAAGCCAATTCGTTTTCCATTTTTAAATGTAAGCAAATCAAGTCCTGCCCCATTATGGGTAGACCAAAAATAACAATCTCCAGATTTTATTTGTAAGCAATTAATCACTTCTTCTAAAGCAAAACCTTCCCACAAAGGTCCAATTTTTGGTGTTTTAGCCAATTCAGTTATGGAACGAATAGATGATAACGTGTTATAAATTCCACTATCTCTAAAATAAATTTTTGGTGTTTTTGTTTGTCTTTTTTTAATATTCTCAAACCATGGTTGCAATACTCGAATCATGAAAGTTCCTGCAAGAACATCTAAATATTTTGTTACAGTTTTATCTGACAACATTAAAGAGTTAGCAATCTCACTTGCATTAAAAGTTTGGCCATGATAAAAACAAAGCATCATCCAAAATCTATACATTAATCTTGCAGGTATATCAAATCCAAAACTTGGCAAATCTCTTTCTAAAAATGTATTTATATATCCTTCTCTCCATAAAAAACTATCATCTTCTGATTCTGCCAAATATGATCTTGGAAATCCTCCACGGATAAGTAATTTATCTGAATTGTCTACTTCAAAAAGTGTAAATGGTGGTAATTCTATGTATCCAATTCTTCCTGCTAAAGTTTCTGATGATTGATGTATTAAATCTCGAGAAGCGCTTCCAAGTATTAAAAAGGTATATTTTTTTTCAGGGTCATCAACTAAAACTCTTAATATTGGAAATAGATCTGGTCTAAATTGAATTTCATCTATAACAATTAAATAATCTACAAATTTACTTAATGTAAGCATTGGTGTTTCTAAACTTGCTAAATGTATTGGATTTTCTAAATCAAAAAACTCAACCTTACCATTATATTCTTTAGCAAATTGTCGAGCCAAAGTGGTTTTACCAACCTGTCTTGGACCCAAAATGGCACAAATTGGCTGTACTCTTAAATGTCTTTTTATTTGTTCTAAATAAGCAGTTCTTTCCATTAAATTCTCCATGTAATTTCGGATTCATATTCCTAGATTACATGAAAGACGGGGTTAAAGTCAAGAGTATTACAAAAAATTTAGCGAGAACTGTTGTTATTTTGTATATTTAAAATATATAAAATTTTATAACACTTATTTAAGGGTAAAAAATGAATCCGTGGCATGATATAAAAGTTGGTGAAAATGCTCCTGAAAAAGTAACCGCAGTAATAGAAATCCCAAGAGGTTCCCATACAAAATATGAAATTGACAAAGATTATGGAATGTTAAGGTTAGACAGGGTATTATATTCACCATTTTATTATCCATTAAATTATGGTTTCATACCACAAACATTAAGCGAAGATGGCGATCCGGCAGATGTTTTAGTTTTATGCCAAGAAATTATCACTCCTCTATGTCTAGTTGACGTAAAACCCATTGGCGTTATAAAGATGGTAGATTCAGGTGAACAGGATGACAAAATCGTTGCTGTTGTAACAAAAGATATGAGTGTTAACTATCTTAATGATATTTCTGATCTTCCCGCTCACTTTTTTGCTGAATTAAAGCACTTTTTTGAACAGTATAAAAAATTGGAAAATAAGACCGTAACAGTTAAAGAAATGTTGGGCAAGCAAGCAGCATTAGACATAATAAAGTCATCTATAAAAAAATATAATGAGACATATAAGAAATAAAAAATATAACTTATAACTTGAATTAAGAAGATTTTCTCAAATTCTCCAGTTAGATATGATGAAGCAGAAAAAATATTACTTAAGTTAGGCTTTGATTTGGAGATTATGAGTTCTCATCATGTTTTTAGAAAACCTAACTATAAAAGTATATCTATTAAAAAAAGAAAAGAACTGTTGTCATATCAAATAAAAGAATTAAAACAGGTATTATTAGATCATGGTTATGAAAAATAAAAAAATAGATTTTGATTATTATCTTAATCTCCCTTGGACCTATACCATAGAAATAGATAAGGATAATCAAGATAATAAAATTTATATTGTAAGTGTAAATGAATTGCCAGGAATAAAAACTGATGCAGAATCAGTCGAAGAAGCTCTTGAATCAATAAAGGATGCAATGTTAGGCGCATTCAAATTATATATAAAACATGGAGAAGAAATACCTGAACCTATCAATGAAGCAGAATACCAAGGCAATATATCTTACAGAACTACTAGCAGAAGACATTATTTATTAGCAAGAGAAGCACAAAGACAAAAATTATCTTTAAGTAAATTAATTGATAATGTAGTAGATTCCACACTTATAAACAAAAAATAGCAAGTATTGACAATTGGAATATAAAGAAGATATAATTGTATATATAATTAAAAAAGAACTTAAATGGAGGAAATCATGCAATTAAATAAAATTAATATTTTACTATTTATTTTAGCTTTTTGTTCATATAAAACTACAATTACATCAGAAGAAACAAAAATTAATACAGAAAAACAATGGGAGCTAAATTACGATCTAACTCAAGGTAATTACGATCTAATTCAAGGTATAAGACATGCAAATTATGAACAGGTTCAAAAAGCAATTTCTGAAGGGGCAGATGTCAATCATTTTAGCAAAGACCGGTCAATATTGAGTGGTATATCTTATTATGGCAATACCCCTCTTCAACAATCACCAAATAATATTGAATTAATTAAGTTATTAATAGATAGTGGTGCAGATGTAAATTCAAAATCAATAAATGATGGTGAAACTGCTCTTATGATATTTTCAGAAAGGTTCCAAAAAGGGGACCTTATGGAAATAATCAAACTATTAATGGAAAAAGGGGCAGATATAAACGTAAAATCTTTCAATGATGACACAGCTCTTTCAATATTAGCAGGTAGAGGATTTGCAAATGAAGTTAATTTGTTATTAAGTCATGGAGCAGATATAGATACCATAATAGATGCAATTAAATCGGCAGAATCCAATGGGCACAAGGAAATAGCCGATTCTCTAAAAGAGTATGTAAAAAAATTTGAAAAAGAGATTGGAGAAGTTCCTTTAATTTCTGATTTAATTAATATTGTTAAGGGATATTCTATACCCAAAGAAACTAGTAGCGCAGAACCAAAATCTGCTAAAAAAAGAGGGCAAATTTTAGCAGACGCTGAAATGGAAAGACAATTTAGTTATCTAAGAAATGAAGAAGATGAGTATAATAGACTCTATGAACAAAATGAAGACTAAATAGATCTCGTTTACTTCAAATTCTTAATAGCCTCATGGATTTTTTCAATAGCATCAGAATAAGAATCTGATCTTGCAAATTTTATAGGTTTGCCAAAAATTATAGTTACAGTACCACGTTTAACAGGAATAATTTTATCATAAGGCTCTATATCAGCAGCGCCTATGATTTTAACTGGAACAATATAAGTTCCCATTTCAACAGCAATTAATCCGGCGCCTAAGCGTAATTCCTGAAGTTGAGCATCTTTACTAATTTTACCTTCAGGGAATAAGACAACAGAAAAATCTTTATCAAGCATTTGGCCTATATAATCTAAGCCTTTTTTAATATTTTCTTGATCGCCACGTTGAATTGGAAAAGAATTAAATATAAGTTCCATAGAAAGTGCAAAAAACTTATATTCCCCATATAGAACATCTTGGGCCGCTGCAAATGATAATTTTTTTCTTATCTTCCAAGGTATAGCTTTTGCAACTAATAAAGAATCCATAAAACTTGTATGATTAGGCATAAATACAACAGGTAAATCTAAATTTTCTAAGTTCTCTTTACCTTTAATTTCAAGTTTTACAAAAATTCTTATAAAAATAAAAAATATCTGTTGTCCAATAAATCTAAATGGCAACACCCACTTGCTTCTTGGCCATTTTTTTAGTCCTTGAATTTCTGTAATTGGTTTTTGTGTTTTTATAAGCTCTTCAAGTTCTGCAACAGTAGTTTTATTATTTATCGAAGATTCTTCTATTGCAATACCCATATCCTCTTCTATCCAAGCAACAAGCTCAACACGTTTTAATGAATCAACATTTAAATCTTTAACAATTAGAGTGTTATCAGAGATTTTATTTAAACTTGTACCTGTAATTTGGGATAAAATTTGTTTTAATCTACTTTTTTTATCAGAAAGAACTGTCTGTGAATCTTGATCAACATTTTTTAAGAATTGCCTTACTTCTTCTTTTTTTATTTTTCTAGTAACAGTTCTTGGAAAATCAATATCATGCCAAACGGTCCAAGCTGTTATTTGTTGATAAGAAGCCAAGTTAGAGTTTGCCTCTTGTATAGTCTTTTCAACATCTATTTCTTTTTGTGGGTTTAAAAGCAAAACTGCATGAATTTCTACAGCTCTATTAGATTTTTCAATTCCTAAAACGCAACTATCTTGTATACCATCAATTTTATTAATTTCTATTTCTATATCTTCTGGATAAACATTTTGCCCTCCAGGGCCTTTGATCATATATTTCTTACGACCCTTAATAAACAGAAATCCATCTTGATCAAATTCACCCATATCTCCAGTTTTGAACCAACCATCCTCAGTGAATGCTTCCTTAGTTTTTTCCTCATTTTTGTAATAGCCCACAAAAACATTTGGTCCCTTAACTAAAATTTCTTTATCTTCAGAAAGCTTTACTTTTACACCAGGAACAACTTTGCCTACAGATCCCAATCTGTTATTCTCAAATGTATTTGAAGAGATTACCGGTGATGTTTCTGTAAGTCCATAACCCTGTAAAATAATAATCCCCATAGACTTCCATTTTTTTTCAATTTCTGGATCTAAAGGGGCTCCTCCTGAAGCTATTGTATCTAATTTGCCACCAAATCTTTTAAGAATAGGATAGAATAATAATCTAGCAATCCATATTGAGTTTAATGTTGAAGATATTTTTATAAAGTTATCAAATAACTTCTTTTTTCCTCTATTTTCAACTTCATTGTCAATTCGGGCAGTTATAAGTTGCAAAAATTCTGGAACAGCTATCATTTTTGTTATACGATATTCTTTCATTAATGGTCTTATTGCAGCATAAGTATGAGCATAAATTATTTCTACCCCTTTATAAAATGGCATTAAAAAGCCTATCGTTTGCTCGTAAATGTGACTTAATGGTAAGATTGAAAGAAGTCTGTCATTTTCAAAGGAAACTTTTATTACATTAGAGACTTCGACTATATTGGAATACATATTTTTATGGGTGAGCATTACACCTTTGGGTTCTCCAGTCGTACCAGAAGTGTACATTATTTGAACAAGATCATCTTCATTAATTTGTATCTCCTGAAAATCTTCAGACTTTAAATTTTTTACGGTCTCTTCTATAAGTTCTATATCTATTTGCTTAATACCCTGCATAAATTCATGTTTAAAAAACATATGCTTAAAAATCATTTTTGCTTCTGTTTGTTTTAAAATATTCTCAATGTAATTTTTAGGACTTTGAATATTTATAGGCACTATTATTACACCCCTTAATATGCATGCCCAAAAAACAGATGCCCAGTATGGAGAATTTGGAGCGCAAATAAGTATCCTATCACCTTTTTTTATATTATTTTCCTGCAAAAACACAGCTATCTTTTTTGAAAGTTCATAAACTTCTGCATAAGTAAGATTTAAAATTCTATAGCCCATTTTCATCTTTAAAGCTTCTTTTTGAGGATATTTCTTGTAACTATGAAGAAGAATTTTACTTAAAACATTTTGATTATTCATAAATTAAAAAACAGCTTACTGCACAAACATATTCACCATCATGACTAATACTGATATCTTGACTGATTATATTTTTATTATAATTATCAAGTTTAGCTATTGGTTTGCCATTAGTTTGTTTTATAATTTCAATCATATGCCAACTTCCCCCTTTTATTTCTAACGCCTTAATTATAGATTCTTTAACTGCAAATATTCCTGCTAAACTTTCAATCGATTGCGCATTTAATAGCTCATGTGATAAAAATATTTTACCTAAACTATTTTTCTGCTTATCACAAATTTCTTTAAAACGTAAAATATTTGCTATATCGCAACCAATTTTTACTTTTAAATTCATTTGTATTTATATTTCTTGTTATTAGATCCCCTTATTTTTAACTTTATTGTCTTTTAAGAAACATAATAAATATAATTATTAAAATGCAATAGTCATAAAATAATTGGGTAATTATTATGAATGAAATTAAAAAGAATCTTTGGCAAATTCCAATAACTGAGGTGTATAAAACCTTAGATACTGATCAAAAAGGTTTAAGTTCTGAAACTGCGCAAAAGTTATTAGATAAATTTGGACAAAACAAAATAAAAAAAGAAAAATCTAGCTCTGCTTTTGAAATATTTTTAAATCAATTTAAAAGCCCACTTATTTTACTTTTAATTTTTGCGACAATAATAGCCTATTTTATAGGTGACATAATTGAAGCATCGATAATATTAACTATTTTACTTTTAAATGCATGTCTAAGCTTTTTTCAAGAATATAAAGCAGAAAAAGCATTTCAACTTTTAAGAGAATATACTATTACAAAATCAAAAGTTTTGCGAGACAATAAATTAATAGACATAGATTCAAAAAATATAGTAGTTGGTGATATTGTATACTTAAATCCAGGTGATTTAGTACCTGCAGATTTGAGAATTATAAATTCTAAAAATCTCTTGGTAAACGAAGCAGCTCTTACCGGAGAATCCAATCCTGCACAAAAAGTAAATTTAGATACAGAATTTAAAGAGGAATTCAATCCTACTCAAGCTAAACATATTTTATTTATGGGAACCTCTATTTTTTCCGGAACCGCATCTGCCATTGTGATTTCAACTGGTCAGGAAACATATTTTGGCCAAATAGCTCAATACATACAACAATCGACACCTCCTACAGATTTTCAAAAAAATATGGCCAAATTCAGTATGTTATTAATGAAGGTTACTATATTAATGACATTACTAATTTTTATTGTTAATACATTACAACATAAAAGCTTAATGGAGTCAGTTCTTTTTGCTTTGGCTTTGGCTATTGGTATTACACCTGAGCTTCTTCCTGTAATTATAACAATTACTTTAGCCAAAGGAGCTCTACATATGGCAAGCAAAAAGGTAATTGTAAAAAAGCTTTCTAGCGTAGAAAATTTAGGCAATATGGATATTCTTTGCTCAGATAAAACCGGAACTATAACTGAGGGTATTTTTAACTTACAAGAAAGTAAAAATTTTGATGATGCTACAGATAATAAACTAATAATATATGGGTTATTATGTAGCCAAGAGGATTCACATAATAACCATAATGGTATTGTTCAGCCATCCAATCCAATGGACAAAGCTATTTGGGATCAACTAAAAATCAATAAATTAGAATCTGAAATAACAAAATATAAAATTTTAGACACAGCTGAATTTGATTTTAATAGAAGAAGAGCAAGCTGCTTAGTTCAATATAATGATCAAAAAATTATAATTTTAAAAGGTTCACCTGATAAAACAATTCCGGTATCAACTAAAATATTAATGAATGGCCAAACCCAAGATTTAACTGGTGATATTTTAAATAAAATAAATACAAAAATTGAAAACTATGAAAAAGATGGCGTAAGAATAATTCTGATTGCTGCTAAAAGAACTGATATCACAAAACTAACTATCAAAGATGAAACAGATCTAACAATTTTAGGTTACTTAACATTTATTGATCCTCCAAAAAAAACGGCCAAAGATTCATTACAAAAAATAAAGAATCTTGGGGTACAAATAAAAATTATTACAGGAGATAGCCCAATAATTACTCGTAAAGTATGCAAAGATATAAACCTAGAAATAATAGAAGATAAAATAATAACTGGTGATATTTTAGAAAAACTTAGCCCTGAAGAATCTAGTCAATATTTTTTAAAATATAATATATTTGCCAGAATTACACCTGAACAAAAGTATAATATAGTAAAATCATTAAATAAAAGTGATCATATAGTAGGTTTTTTGGGAGATGGAATTAATGATTCTCCTGCATTAAAAATTTCTGATGTGGGAATCTCTGTAGATTCAGCAGCAGAAATTGCAAAAAGTTCAGCTGATATAATTTTACTGCATAAAAGCTTACGTGTTTTAATCGATGGAATTATTTATGGAAGAAAAGCCTTTGGTAATACAACTAAATATATTCTAAATACTATAAGTTCCAATTTTGGTAATATGGTTACAATAACACTAGTCTCCTTTTTTATTCCATTTTTACCAATGTTACCATCACAAATTTTACTTTCCAATTTTATAACTGATTTAACCCTAATAACTATCTCAACCGACAGTGTAGATCCTGAATTTACTGTAAAACCAAAAAAATGGAATATGTCTTTAATATCTAAATTTATGATTATTTTTGGAGTATTAAGTTCTTTTTTTGATTTATTTTATATTATACCAATGTTATACATTATCAAAGCATCACCTGAGCAATTCAGAACAGGACTATTTATTTTATCCTGCCTTATGGAAATTTTCGTTACCTTTATAATAAGAACTGTTCATCCATTTTATAAAAGCCGACCAAGTAACCAATTATTTATGACAGCTTTAATTATGTTAATTGTTACATTAGTCATACCATTTACATCCTTGGGACATAAGCTTTTTGAATTTACAACCATACCTGCTGTTATTTTTATTTTGATTGCTGGTATAGTTTTTGTATCCTGTATCTCATTTGAAATTTGTAAACGATACTTTTTTAGAAAAATTTATAATACCCCCCCCCGGTCATACTGAGTGAAGCGCGCAGCGCGGAATCGAAGTACGAATGGGCTCACTAAATATTTTGTTAGTGATTATTCAAAATAATCTTCTATTAAGCCATCGTTTGTTTTCTCAGATTCTTCTTTCATTTTTTTATATTTTTGCAAAATATCAACAATCTTAGATCTACCACCTATACCCGCCAACCCTCTTTTTCCATCAATTGCCCAACTTGTGTTTGCTTCAATTGCTTGGTCAAAAATATCTTTTTCTAAGCACGCTTTCAGATAAGGGTTCGCTCCTAACTCTAAAAGCAATTCAAAAGCTTGCCAATACCCACCGGCCAAACAACAAGCTAAAGGTCTTCCATCACCATTAACATATTTATTAACTTGTGCCCCGCAATTCACCAACTTTTTAATATTTTCAATATTACCTAAACTAGCTTCCCTACATAAGTCAGAATTTAATCTACTTTGTCTTTCAAGCGTAGGCTCTTTACTATATTGGAATATTATATCAATTAAAACAGCAGGAATATTTTTTACTTTTAAGCTTTTTTTAATCTCATTTGATTTTAATATTTCTAAAATCTTTTTTATTACAACAAAATTACCAAATGTTTCAACATGGTAAGTGTCATAAACCAACTCAAAAACAGTTTTATAATTTCCTGAAATAGTTATATGAGTTCCCAATGGTTTTTTATGTGGATCTGCTCCTAAATTTAGCAAAATCCCAAAAATCTTTGGTTTTCCTGCACGCATAGCAAGAATTAAGGGTAACTCTTTTGCTCTGCTATCCACTGCAAAACTACCAGGCACATCTGCTTTATAAACAAAAACTATATATTTATTTATATCTGCACCATCTGCAACTAATTTCTTGATTTTTTCACTATTACCTTGATTAATAGCCCTCAATAACTCTGCGTCACTACTCATCGAATTTAAACAACTAAAACTCACTAATAATATGAGTAAAATATAAAATTTATTATTCTGTATATTCACAAATTAAACCTATAATATCTCTGGGTACTGATTCTAATTCAAGAATCTTTTTTGTTAAATCCTGTTTCTTTTTTAAATACATTTGCAAAATTTTAACAATTTCAGATCTTCCATTGTCTATACTTTGAAACTCTTCAGCAGTTTCTGCACAAATACTCCATTTGTTTTTTACCTCTTTAGCTTTACTAAACATATCTCCAATATATGGATCAGCACCCAAATCTAACATACACTGAAACATTTCAGATGCACCAGCTATAATTGCAAGATCTAAAGGGTGATTACGCTTAATAATATACTTGTTTAAGTCTAGACCATCTTTAACTAATTGTTTAATTTTTTCACAATCATTATTTTTAATAGCAGTTTCTACTTCTTGACTTAAACTATATTTTCGTTTTTTTGACACATGATCCATACTTTTAATGTCTATAGATATCAAAATACTGGCTATCAAAAATAAGTAAAAATTTATTTTAATCATAACATTATCCCCAAATATGCTCGTATGGTTCGACAAGCTCACCACGAGCGAACTATCTCTGATCCGCTCGTCCCGATGCTTCGACTTCGCTCAGCATGACAGGCCTTATTTTGCTTGCCTGGGCGCCGAAGTTTTAACGAAGGCGGCTCGAGGGATACGACGGATCATAAAGTCTATTATAACTTAGAAATAATTTTTTTTACCCCAGAAGTTTCCTCGTTTTCAATATCTCTCTTAATTCTTGCAAAGATCTCATCACGATAATCTTCATACTCTTTTTGTGACTTTTCATCCATAAAGTAAAAACTATAAAATCTAGGCCCATTAATTGGATCAAGAGCATAAGAGTCTTCTAATGGCAACTTCCATTCAAGATAGTCAGCACTTTTGCCATCTTGCAACCTGACATTATTTGCATCATAACTTAGTGCATCTAAAATAGTCTTTGCATCAGTAGTGATCTCTCCGGTGTCTCCATTTATTACATTAACATGCACTATACGACCACCTGGTCCACAGGGTTGAACCAAATGTAACTTGTCTGGTGTAATTGATACTGCTACAATTTCACCATGCTCAGATGCTTTATCATGTAACTCTTGTAATTTATCCAATTCATTTAGATACTTTTTCAGTGAAAATAAATTCTTTGTAGAAATAAGATCAGTTGGTCTAAAATGTGCACTATGATTCCTTAACCAATAACCTGTTAAAGTAGAAGCGCCTGTAGTTTCATGTGCATTACCAAAAAGAGAGTGATTCATAAAGAAATAATCATTTCTTTGATCCACAGCTTTATCTTTAGATCCAAAGCGCATAAATATAAAGTTATCTAATTTTTCAACATATTCCTTGTGTTGTTCTGATGTTGATGTAAATGATGATATCAGCTTCAAAATTTGTTTATGAATTTCTCCAGCAAATCTAATATCTTTACTACGACCATGGTAAAATAAATAGTTACCTTTAGCATGCTCTTCCTTTTCCACTTTATAAATATTAAGAAGAAAATTTTGAACTTCCGGATCTTTAAATTTTTCTTTATTTATAACTTGACCGTTAAACATAGTAGAATCAGTATTTAACATTTTACTTACTTTTGCCAAGTTACTAAATGCATGGTGCTTGGTAAGAGTATGTTTACCAACAAATTTTATATCTTTCATCAAATGTTCAATTAAAAATGGTGGTAGATTAAATTTTGTTAAATTTTTTAATAAATCAGCTACTGTAAGCTTAAAATCTATATTTTCTAATTCTTGTTTTTTTGCTTGCAATAACAGTGTTAAGATTTTATTTTTTTCTGTTTCTTCACTATGTTCATATATTATATCCAAAACTTGAGTGTTAATTTTATCTAAATGCTGCATAGCTAATTCCGAAAAATCTTTTATATAACCTGGATTTCGACTTAGAAAAATAAAAAATCTATAATTTGAGCAATGCTTTGAAAAGTCATCTTTAAATTTTTTTGCTACTAGCTTACTCGCGTCTTTGACAGTGTATATAAATGTATCTAAGTTAATTGCATCTAAATTATCTATAATTAACTCCACAAACTCTTCTATACAAGAATTATTATAATATAGAAAAACATCAAATGCCCTCTTAGAACAAAGTTGGTTAAAGTTATTTTTAAATTTTTGAGTTAATAGATTCATATTACGACTATCAGTAAGAATCATATACAATGCATAATGGTCAACTTTATCAGAATGTTCTATAGACAATTGAATAAATTCTTTATCTAATGAATATTTTGGATTTTTGCTTAAAAAAACCCTAAAGATCTTTGTAGAACAAAGCTCTGCAAATCTAGATTTAATCTCTTTAGCAAATTGTTCTTTAAATTGTGGGTATTTTTCAATATTTTCAAAAGTAAGTTCAGGAACTGTTTGAGAATTATTAGAGCCAATAGATTGTCTAAGAATGTTTTTGATTCTCTGCATGCCAAAAGCTTGAGTGCTTAAGACTACAAAGAAAATTAAAATAATTTTATTAAATATATTCATCTTACCCCTAAAAATTTAACTTATAACTTAGAAATAATTTTTTTTACCCCAGAAGTTTTATCATTTTCAATATCTTGTTTAATCTTTGCAAAGATTTCATCACGATAATCTTCATACTCTTTTTGTGATTTTTCATCCATAAAGTAAAAACTATAAAATCTAGGTCCATTAATTGGATCAAGAGCATAAGAATCTTCTAATGGCAACTTCCATTCAAGATAATCAGAACTTTTGCCATCTTTTAACTTGATGTTATTTGCATCATAACTTAATGCATCTAAAATAGTTTTTGCATCAGTAGTAAACTCTCCAGTGTCTCCATTTATTACATTAACGTGCACTATACGACCCCCTGGTCCACATGGTTTAACCAAATGTAGTTTATCTGGTGCAATTGATACTGCTACAATTTCACCATGCTCAGTTGCTTTATCATGTAGATCTTGTAATTTATCCAGCTCATTTTTATATTTTTCAAAATATTTGGCTAATTTAAATTCGGGTTTTGAAAATAAACTTTTTGTAGAGAAAGGGTCAGTTGGTCTGAAATGTGCACTATGATCCCTCAACCAATAACCTGTTAAAGTTGAAGCTCCTGTCGTTTCATGGGCATTTCCAAAAAGAGAGTGATTCATAAAGAAATAATCATCTCTTTGATCTTTAGCTTGAACCTTAGATTCAAAACGCATAAATATAAAATTATCCAGCTTTTGATCTAATTTTTTTTGCTGATCAGGAGTCAACTCGAAACCATTTTTTAATTTCCAAAGTTGCTTATAAATTTCTCCAGCAAACCTAATATTTTTATTTCGTCCATGATAGAAAAAATAATTGCCTTTAGCATGTTCTTCTTTTTCTATTTTATAAATATTAAGAAGAAATTCCTTAACTTTAGGATCCTTAAATTTTTCTTTGTTTTGTATATAATCTTTGTCTTTTGTTAACATTATATGAATCGTAGATAAATTACTGAATACATGATGTTTAGTTGCTGTTTCCTTTCCTTTGATATATAAATTATCCTTAATAGTTTGTATCGATTCAGTAGAGCTAAACTTATTTAAATATTTTAATTGCGCTTTATCATTTTTAAAATCAAAATTTGGAATATTCTTAATAATCCAGGCAATACTAGGTTTAAATTCTTTAGGCTCCAAACTTTCTTTTAATTTTTCTTGTTCCTCTTTACTTAAGTATGGATAAAGATGATCCAAATTTATTAAGGGATATTTTGTAGGATTTTCTAAAGCTTTTATTTTAATTAACTCCAATAATTTAAGATAAACCTTATAATTTTTATCAAAATCTTTTTTTTCACCAAAAACATGTACAGTATGCCAAACTGACCATTCAATGCCATTTGAATCTGGTTTAGAAATAGATACCGGAACAGGATAATCTTTGCCTTTTGAAAAAACCAATAATGCGTTAAGAAATAATTTAAGGCTAACCTCTGTTACAAACATATCTAAAACTTTACTTCTATGATTAGCATTCAAAATTTTTTCAGCAAGATCACTGTAATATTCATCTCCACAAATTAACAACAAACGATGAAGAGTATCAAAATCTACTAAATCAAAATGCTTCAATAGCTTTGGAATTAATAAATATTTATTACTTTCTTTACTGTCTAATAAATCACGCATTAAACCATTTAATGCAAAACCGTCTGAGTGAATTTTAAATTCAAAGTTATCTAATAAAGGTTGCATAAATAGATCACAAAAATCCGGACAATTTCGCACTATATCCCTGATAATCAGCAAACTAGTATTTTTAAAATTTTTTAATGCTGGCTCAACAAATAATTTAGCTGATTCTTCATAATAAGACATTATATAAATCAGCAATATTCCAGGCATCTTATCAAAGTAACTAGCAGCCAATGGAGCCAAGCGCATAGCTGCATCCCTTTTAAATGCACCAACAAGTTGCACTAAGACTTCACATTTGTCTACAGTATATTTTAAAAAGTTTTCTTCTGCTTCTTTTATAAATTGTTCTTTAAACTGTGGATACCTTCTAATATTTTCTACATTAAGTTCAGGTACAACTTGCACCCGAGAATTATTAGAGCCAATAGATTGTCTAAGAATGTTTCTGATTCTTTGCAGACCAAAAACATGGGTGCTTGATATTACAAAAAATATTAAAATTATTTTATTAAATATATTCATCTTACCCCTAAGATTTTATTTATTTTTAACTAACTTTTACATCCATGATTACAGGAATATGATCGCTTTCAGACGTATACATCACATAACAACCAGAAATTGGTAGGTTCCAATTTTTATTCAAGAAAATAAAATCAACAACTGTACCGGACCAGACTGTAAATTTTGGTCCAGGAATAGTTGATTTTGTAAAGGAATCTACAAACGATTCACTTGCAAGTTCATCCAATGCTTTTGTTGGTGTATTAATTCCAAAACGAGATTTATTGGATTTGTTTACTAGATCCCAAACTAACTTATCATTAATTTTATATTGATAATCTTGTTTACGAACAGCGTTAAAATCTGCTGTAACTATTATATTTTGATTTTTATCTTGTTTTGTAAATTCAATCAATTCTTGAATTTCAGCAAGACGAGTATTTTCTGATTCATCATAAACATCTAAATGAGTACCATAGACAGATACAGCTTTATTATTAGGCAGCTGAATCCTCATATTAACAAACCCACGTTGTTGTTTTTTTATTTTTTTATCAGCATCAAAAAGTTTAGTGATTACACTCTTTATAATTGGATATTTAGAAAGTAGCATATTTCCAAAACTTCCATGATTCACTGTTTTACAAAAGGCCCAATATTTGTAGCCCATTTTTTCAAAAAGTTTTATTGTGTCAAATTTATCTGACAAAACTACTTCTTGTAGCACAATAACATCAGCATTAATTTTTTTAATTACTTTGATTATGTTTTCAAAATTTCCTTGTTTACTTTTACCATGCCCTGCTCCATGCCAAAAATGAACATTATAAGTTGCAAATCTCACTGTATTTTGATTCATTTGGTGAAATGGTATAGCTGAATTTTCATGGGTCAATTTTTTACAATCTTGTATATAACATGCAATCTTTTGATCAAGATTTATATCATCTTTACCACTTCTTAAAATCTCTTGCCATATAGAGGATGGCTGATGATTTTGTACAGTTGAATTATGAATATCAAGATGCTTAACGATTTTGTTAAGTCTATTCATTGAAAATAGAGATTTATTTACAATTACAAGTAGTGTAAATAATAGTTTATTAAATAGATTTTTCACTTAATTCCCCTAAGTATAAATTACAAAAAACCATATATTTTCTATCTTATATCAAATTCTATAATTGTCAATTTAAAACCCTTGTTTAATATATAATTTTTGTGTTATATTGAATACTAAAGAATAAATAGCACAAATTAACAGGGTAAGAATATGAGATTTTTTAAAAGAGATATATCTGGACAATTAAAAGAATTTTCTAAATTTCCAGTAGTTGGGATTTTGGGTCCAAGGCAATCTGGAAAAACAACATTAGCAAAACATTATTTCAAGAATCACACATTTGTAAACCTAGAAGATTTGGAACTAAGAGCTTTTGCAAAAGAAGACCCAAAAAAATTCTTGTCAAATTATGAAAATAAAAATGGTCTAATAATAGATGAGTTTCAGTATGTTCCAAGTCTACTCTCTTATATACAAATAGAAGTAGATGAAAAAAGAAGGCCTGGTTATTTTGTTTTAACAGGCTCACAAAATTTCTTAATGAACCAAGCTATAACACAATCACTTGCTGGAAGAATTGGGATACTAACTTTACTACCACTTTCTATTAATGAAATGGAAAAAAATAAATTATTAAGTGATGTTGATTCTACAATTGTCCAAGGAAGTTATCCAAGATTATATTTAGAATCAATAATTCCCTCATCTTTTTATCCTTCATATATACAAACTTATATAGAAAGAGATGTTCGACAAATTACCAATGTAACTGACTTACTTGTATTTCAGAAATTTATGAAACTTTGTGCTGCAAGAACAGGACAACTTCTTAATTTATCAGAAATTGCTATGCAATGTGGGATATCAAATAAAGTTGCGACTAATTGGATATCAGTTTTAACTTCCAGTTATATAGTTTTTTTACTTCGTCCCCATTTTACGAACTTTAATAAACGAATTGTTAAAGCCCCCAAATTATACTTCTATGATACTGGCTTAGCCTCTTCTTTACTCGAACTAAGATCTGAAAAAGATATAGCTTTTAGCCAATTTAGAGGTCATCTATTTGAAAATCTGATAATATCTGATTTTTATAAACAATATTTTAATATTGCAATTGAACCACCTTTATATTTTTGGAGAGATCAAAATGATCGTGTAGAAGTTGATTGTATAATTAGCACACATAATCAACTTATTCCTGTAGAAATTAAATCAGGACATACTGCTACAAGCGATTTTTTCGAGCCTTTAAAAAATTGGAGCAAAATATCTGGTGTCGATCCATCTCTTGGATATATTGTTTATGCAGGAGACCTAAGTCAAGATAGAGCTTATGGTAAATTGATTTCTTGGAAAAAAGCAGGTAATTTAATTCAGAAAATTGAAGAATAGTTATACTGATATGATTTATTGGAAAAATTATTATACAATATCATTAATTTTATTAATTATTTTTGTTTTTTTGTATAAACAAATATCAGGTCCAAAAAAATTTGTTATTGTAATAGCTTCTTATAATAATAGTAAATGGTATAAATATAATTTAAATTCAGTTTTTTCCCAGACTTATCCTAATTATAGAATTATTTATATAGATGATTGCTCTCCTGATCATACGTATAATTTGGTTAAAAAATATGTTGAAGATAAAAATTTTTTTGACAAAATAATTTTAATTCAGAATCAAAAAAGAGTTGGTGCCTTAGCTAATCATTATAAAGCTATTGAGATGTGTGATAATAATGAAATTATAGTATGCCTGGATGGTGATGATTGGTTTGCAAATGATGATGTATTAGAATATTTAGCAAAAGTTTATAATGACCCATCTATATGGCTTACATACAGCCAATTTAGAAATTGGCCCTCAGGTCAGCTAGGATGGAGCGAGGATATTCCCAAAGAAGTTATTGAAAAAAATGAATTTAGAAAATTTGGATTTATTTCTCCACAATTACGTACATATTATGCATGGTTAGCCAAATTAGTTAAACTAGAAGATTTAAAATGGGAAAAAACTAATGACTTTTTTCCTGTAGCTGGCGATGTTGCTCTTATGTTTCCTATGCTGGAAATGGCTGGAAAACATTTTAAGTTTATTCCTAGAGTATTATGCCAAAGAAATGTTGCAACTCAAATAAATGATTTTAAAATTAATCCGGATCTTCAAATTTTAATTACAGAACATATAGCATCTAAAAAACCCTACTTGCCATTATAAATTAGGGCCATGTTTTGACATGGCCCATAAAAAAATTATTTTTTAACGAGCTTCTCCTGCTTCTCCAGCTTCCATATCTCTAGGTCGCTCATCTTCTTGTCTTTCTCTTGGATACTCATATCCTCCTCTTCTATTATGACGTCTGGCTCTTTCAGCGCCTCTCTTAGTTTTAGCTTCATATGGATCTTGATAAGCTTTCAACATTAATGAACTAGAGACAATTAACAAAGTGAGTAAACATTTTAGCATGTTTGTTATCCTTTTTTTAAAATATTAAAAATACTTTTTAAATATTAAATTATTAAATTTGAAAAACTCAAGAATTTTACTCTTCCCTTAACCATTCATGACAGGATACATAATCATAACCATCTTCTTTATACTTTTCTAACTTGCTTAAATAGGGAGTATTTTTCCATTTTAAATGACGAATTTTCACCTGTTCTGTTTTAGAAAAAACATAATTAAAATATAGTTCATAATCTATACACATACAGGAATCAAACAATTCTGCTTTATCTATTTTTGAACAAAAAACTTTAAAAGGATCTTCTTTATGAATATTCTTAATTAATGTAAAAATTTCTTCTAATACACATTTTTGAAAAAGCATGTGGTGTGATATACCGGAATAATTAGGATATACTTTTTTAAAATTTGGAATTACTCTTTTTAAATGAGTAAAATAAGGTTCATGAAATTCAGTTCCTGGGTTATATAATCCAGCACCTTCTGGAGTTAAAAATTCTACAGGCTTTAAAAAAATTGTATCTGCATCAACTATAAGTAGATTTGATGAAATATTAGGTATAACGAAAACACTATATATTTTTATAAACTGCTGAAAAATCCAACCTATTCGTGTTTCAGGATGATTTATAAATTGCTTAGCTTCTGTTTCATTTTTGAATATTTGGAAAGCAATATCATATTTAGAAAATGAAAAATTTTTTTCATCAAACCATTCTGCCTTACTCGTAAGAGGCTTCGATGATACTATGACAACCCTTCTTAAATCTTTTACATTTTTCTTTATACCATCTATTACAAAATCTAAAGTTACTTTATCTTTTTCATGACATGGGATAACACAATCAATTGGTTCATTAGTAAAACTATAACTTTTAATAAAAAATCTATTAAAAATAAATATCAAAATTATAAATAAAACCATACTAAGCAATAATCTGGATTTTATCATTCGTAATTTCTCCTTTTCTTATAATTTCAACTTCTGATATTATAGGAAAATGATTTTCTATACGATAGTTAACAGGAAAAATTTCTATCTTAAAGTCTGAAATCTTAGAAGCCACTAAAGAATAATTTGATTGTGATCGTATTAAACAATCAAAGTGAGTAAATGCAAAAAAATCTTGCAACACACATTTTTTAGGATTTATATATTTTTTTCTACAATCAAAAATTATATTATTATAACAACTTAATTGTTTTTTTATTTTTTTTAATATTCTTCTTGGATTATAATCATCTGTAAATATATATACATAAAGATTTTTATGATCAAGCAATAAAGATATTTTTTTAATTTGCTCAACATAAAAATCTAAAGGAGGAAATTTTAATGGAAAATTTAAATTAGCATAATTTTTTGTACTATTATAATCTTTAGGTGACTTAAGCAATCTATCATCAACTCCACCTCCTAAACGAACATGTACAGCTACAGATATTCGATCTTTTGGTATAGGTATATCAAATTTAAAAGATTTTATTGGAAATATTGCTTTTTTTATTTCCTCTTTAAATAATTTATTATCCCAATCAACTTGAAAATATGGCCAATCCGGATTATATTGAAACTCTGTCTTATCTTCACTAAAATATGGAACAAGATAAAGAATATTTTTTTTAGAGTTAATCAATTCTTTTTTTAATATAATAATTTTTTCAAAATCCTTATTATTATATTTTTTTTCTATTATAGATAATTGCAACTGATCAGAATATTTAAAGGATTTATATATTACAGGAATATTATATTTAAAAGCTAACCATTTTGCATGAAGATAAGATAATAAATTATCTCCCAATCTCCCTCCACTCAAAAGATATCCTACACCAGATTGAGATAAGCAATTAAATGCCTGAAAAAAAAGAATAAATATTAAACTTTTTAATCTTTTCAATTTCTTTAATTCTCAAAAACCAAACTTATTACTTTTTTGGCCCAAAAACATATTCACAAGCTATATCTGCCAAACCTGGAGGAGCTAAATGTTTACTAACTTCTTCTTGAACTTTTTGCCTTTGCTTTTCTTGATGCTCTTGCAGTAATTTTAAAACCTCTGCCATATTGCCGGTTTCAAATTCAGCATATCCAGCTACAACACCTATTGGATCATCGTTAAATTTAGATCTTAAAGCAAGATCTGCACCATAATCTAAAAACATTTCAATAACGTCTAAATCAAGTTTTGAAGTAATATGTCGTGGCACCAATACTAAATATCTTAATAATGGTGTATATCTAGCTTGATCTTGTTTATTAACATCGGCTCCTGCCAAAATTAACAATTTAATATTATCAATTTTATTATTCGCTGATGCTTTATGTAAAGCTGTTTCGCCATATTCTGTTTCTTTATTAACATCAGCTTTGGAATCCAATAATAATTTAATAAATTTAGAATCTCTAGTTCCAGCTGCTTTTATTAAAGGGGTTTCTCCATTTCCATCTTGAATATTTACATTCGCTCCATTTTCAATAGCCACCTTAACTTTTTCATAATTTCCTGAGTCAATTGCGCGCATTAACTGTTCACTTGCTTCAGAAATAGATTTTTTCTCTGAAGCTATTGTATTGAGTATAAAAAAATTATTTATTAATATAGTTAATGTTACAAATTTAATTACTTTCAATTTAATCATTAGAACCTCCATTATTCATTAAATAGCATATTCAGAGATTATATCTCGTATACCAGGAATATCTGCAAACAAATTTGCATTCTTAAGTGACTCACTTAATTCTTTTTGCATCTCTTGTTTTTTTTTTGGCCAAGCTAATAATATTGCAACCATAGAATCGCCATCTGCTAAATTTTCGCTTGCTAAATCAATTACAGTTTCACCTTGATTGTTTTGCGCATTAAGATCAGCACCTGCTTTTAATAATTCAACCATTGTTTCTATATGATTAGATTCAGGTGCAAAAAGAATCTTTTTGTGAACTGCATACATAAGTGCAGTATTATTATTCTTATCTTTAATATTTACATCAGCATTGCCATTTATCAATTCTTGAACAATATCCAAATAACCCTCACTTGAAGCCATCATAAGAGCTGTAACTCCATCATCATTCTGTTTATTTACATCAGCCTTAGCTTTTAGAAGCAATTTGGTGATATCTATATGTCCATTTGAGGCAGCCATCATTAGAGCTGTATTACCTTTACCTTCATCACCAAATATTATTTCATCTGTTATATTAACATCTGCTCCTTCTTTTATCGCTTTTTCAACTGTATCAATATCTTCACCTTCATAACATGCCCTATTTGCTGCTTTTGCCAATATATAATTCGGTGATTTTCTTATTTCAGATGCGCTTATTAATACTGTGTTAACTAAAATAACTAAAAAAATTAATTTTTTAGAATTCATAATAATTACCTTAATTGTTGTTCTTTTGGCCCAACAACATACTCACCGACTATATCTGCCAAACCTGGAGGAGCTAAATGTTCATTAACTTCTTCTTGGACCTTTTTTCTGCGCTTTTCTTGATACTCTTGAAATAATTTTAAAACATCTGCATCAAATGGTCTATATTCATCAGCAGAAATAGCTATATAATCTATTGGTGCTCTATTGAATTTTGATTTTAATGTAAGATCTGCGCCATGATCTAAAAACAATTTAATCACATCTAACTTAAACCTACAATGTACGTTACTAAAATAATATAATAATGGTGTATAACCTTCATTATTTTGAATATTAACATCAGCACCAGCTGAAATTAATAATTTAATATTATCTACATTATCACTTGATGCCGCTGAATGTAGAGCTGTACTACCATCTTTAGTTTTTTGATTTACAAAAGCTTTAACCTTAGAATCTAATAATAGTTTAGTAAATTTAGGATCGAGATAAGATGCTTTTACTAAAGGTGTTCCACCCCAGTCATATTCCATATCCAAATTTGCTCCATTTTCAATAGCTTTTTTTGCTTCTTTATAATCGCCTGTTTCAAGTGCATGCCTTAACTGTTTATCTACTTCAGCAATATTTTTTTTCTCTGAAGTCATTGTATTAGACGTAAAACAATTACTTATTAATACAGTTAATGTTACAAATTTAATTAATTTTATTCTGTCCATTGCGACCTCCATTTAAACCACAAATATACTTATATTATAATTGTAATAAATAACGCCTGAAAAAAGCAATAAATTTGTATTTTTTTAATATCCAGGTTAAAAAGACAAAAAACTAATAATTTAAACTATTTAAAAACCTTATTAAAATACTTGAATAATCAGGCCAAAAAGCTTGAAGTTTTCTGATTAAACCTCATTTTCTTCTTCTTCATCACCCTCTTCGTCAATGTTTAAACCACTAAGAACTTCAGACAATATTTCAGTTACAATTGTACTTACAATTTTTGAGGATTCACCCGTAACAACAGGAGTCTTTTCAATGCATTTTTTTCCCAATGGCGACTCATAAAACTTAGCCAATTGAGATATTTCATCTGCTGTATAATGTTTGGAATATAACTCTTTCAATTGATCTCTAACAGACGCTGAACTAAGTTTTTCAGATATTTTATCAGTCACATCTTTTATATCTATAGGTTCTTCTAATTGCTCGAATGATTGATTAAGACTTTCTAGTAACATATTTTTGTTAAAGAATATATTTATAAGTTTATTCAAATCAGCATCTTGATCTGATTTAGAGAGTTCACTTTCAGCTTCTTCTTTTTTTTCTGATGAAATTATTATTGAGTTTACAGACAATAAAGACAACAAAATCAAAATATTCTTAATCACCAAAGACTCCTTTATTTTAATTATCTTTTTTAGATAATTAAATATCTTACGTTTTTATAAAATAATCAACAATCGTTTCTTACATGATTTACTTTATAACCTTTGATACAATAATAATAGCTTTGAATCAATGTAAAATATTTTAAGAGGAATTCATGACTCAAAAATTACCAAGAATAGGAATCGGGGTTATTGTTGTAAAAGATAATAAAATTCTTATGAGCAAAAGAAAGAATGCTCATGGTAATGGTACATGGAGTCTTCCTGGTGGACATTTAGAATTTGGTGAATCATTGCAAGAATGTGCTCAAAGAGAAGTCTTTGAAGAAGCAGGAATCTCTATTAAAAATATAAAAATTGGCCATGTTACAAATGATATCTTTAAAAATGAAGATAAACATTATGTAACAATTTTTATGTTAACTGAATATGCTTCAGGAACAGTAACAAATTGTGAACCAGAAAAATGTGAAGGTTGGCAATGGTTTTCTTACGAAGAACTAATCGATTTAAAACTATTTCTTCCCTTACAGAATTTATTAGCTCAATTAAACTATTTATCTGGAAAAGATTTATTTTTTAATAACAAAAAATTCTCTTTATATTAATAAATTAGATTATAAACAGAATCTAGAATTTAAAGAAAATTTCTGGTTTAATAAATATCAAAAAAAACCTTTATCATAAAGAGGGATATTATGAATTTAAGGAAATCAAAAATTTATTTATTTCTTGTTTTAAGTTGTAATCTACAAGCTTTACAGATGGATAATCCTGAAGATATTGAAACTTTATCTAAAAGTCTTAAATGCGACGCTAGTGAAATACAAACTATTATGCAGGACATGAAAAAGGAAAAAAAACAATTAATAGAAGCAGCACAACAAGGAAATAATGAACTAATGAAAGCTGCATTTAATGGTGATGAAAAATTAGTTGCTGAGTTAATTGAGCGAAAAAAATATGATATAAATGCAAGAAATTCAAGGGGCTGCACGGCTTTAGATATTGCAATTATAAATAACCAAAAAGAAGTAGTAAAAATTTTGCTGGAAAATGGTGCTAATTTAATTAGAAAAGGACCCAAATATGATGAACATGTTTTAGAATTAGCACAAAAGCGATTAAATCATGCAACAGATGAAAAAGAATCTAAAGAAATTAGTGATATTATTGAACTCGCAATTCCTTACTCAGATATGAAGCAAGTATTTGAAATTTATGAGATAATCAATGAAAATGGATATGGAAATAGTTTACTTTTTCGAGGGGTTGGAAAAATATACAATAACCTCTATGAAACTAATTCACAAAAGTTAACTGTAATCATTTTAGAAAATACACCACTTTCTAAAGATTTAGTAAATATTGTATCAGAATATGTTTCAGAAAATCCCTGGAAAATATTTGCTTTACTTAACTATATAGTTGTAGGTCTCATAGATGAAATAAATGAGCTAATTCCACAAATCAAAAATCTAAATTCAAGTGAATATGGTTTTTTAAATATCATTGTAAAAAGAGCATCAGTATATTCTGCTATACAACTAGGAGTAAAATATAGAAGAACAGAAGGTAAAAATTTATTGAAGTATTTTATAGAACATGGAGCAGATATTAATTTTGAATCACAGGGTGTAGTACCATTAATGGCCGCAATCAATGTTGAAGATGAATATGATGGTGATGCAACATTGGTCCGTTTTTTATTACAAAATAAAGCTAACCCTAATTATCTAAACAAAGAACAAGATATGACCATTCTAATGTTCGCTTGTAAATCAAAAAGCTCACAAAAGGGAAATTTCATTAAACTCTTGTTAGAATTTGGTACTGATATTAATGGAAAAAACAAAAAAGGGGAAACAGCTTTAATGATTTGTGCGCAAAAAAGACGTTTGGGAAATGTAGTTAAATTTTTAATAGATTTGGGAGCAAATTTAAAAATTAAAGATAATTACGGTTCCACAGCCTATATGCATGCTATTCACAGTAAACAATATTTTACCGCTGATCTTTTATATCAGGCTGATCCAGCAGCAGCGCAGCAAACAGTATTTCCATATGGATATTTATAATTTTTTTAGGAATAAAACATGAAAAGAATTTTGCTTATTATGTCTTTATTGTTTACTTGCGTAAATTATTCTATGGAAGAAGATAAGGAACAAGATGAAAGAAATCAAAAAATAATTAAAGCTTGTGTTGCTCATAAAGATTCTGAACATATTATATCTATTATTGAAGACTCAAATTGTGATAGAGAAGATGATTTTCCTGACTCAGATAAAAAGTTATTATTGACTATTCTATATAACAAAGAAGGTTACGCCCAAGAAGCTATTAAAGAAGGCGCTGATGTAAATAAGCTTGTAAAACCACGCTTAGATATGCTTAAAGTTGCTTGTGTATTAGGCAGACTTGAGATAGTCAGAATGTTATTAGCCTCTGGGGCACATGTAAATGCAAAAAATAAATTTGGCTCTACGGCTTTAATGTATGCTGCTATAGCAGGTAAATTTGATATAGTTAAACTTCTTTGTGAATCTGGAGCTGATGTTACCATTACAGATGAAGATGGAGATACTGCTGTTACTTCGGCAGCAATGGCTCGTTATGAAGAAATTGAAAAATATTTGTCTGAGAAAATTAATAGTGCTGAACAAAGAAGAAAAGATAATGAAAGAACATTTTTACTTTCAGTAAAAAGCAAAGATCCAACACAATTTGAAGAATTTATTAAAAATAGAATTGTAGATATAAACTTTAAAGATTTCAAACATTGGACCCCACTTATAACTGCAGCTTTTTATAATTATCCAAAACGTGTTCAATCATTACTTGAAATTGGAATAAAAAATATTGATGAGATGGATGAATATAATCAGACAGCTCTTTTTTATGCTGCTAAGAAAAATAATCCTGAATCAGTACTTTTATTATGCCAATATGGCGCCAATGTTAATCATAAACCAAAAGACAATTCTTCTCTTTCCATAATACAATGCTCTATTAAAAATTTTCTTCGCAACAAAGATTCTTTTGATGTTATTAAAATTCTTATATCTTATGGTGCAACAATAGATAATGATCTAATTAGTTTTGCCAAAATATCTATATTACCTGATGAAGTAATATCTTTTTTAGAGAATGATGCATTTAAATTACAAGTAATCCATAAAGATGGAGTAGCAAAAAAAGTTTTAAGAGATAAGATTTTAAATAGCACAACGTTACCCGAGGCTCTTTCTGATTTAGTATTAGATTATCATGCAAGTTATGATCTTCCAAAAGAAGAAATCGACAAATTTTTCTATGAAGATGAACAATTTGCTTTGTTATAAGAAGTTTATGAAATTTATATCATTATCATTTTGTTCTTTTCTTTTTATAAACCAAGCTTTTTCAATGGAATCTATGCAAGATGAGGAAATTAACATTAATGCCCAAAATGAAGATGGCTCTACCAGCTTAATGAGATCAGCGGCAATTGCAGAACTTAGCGTTGTTAAATTATTGATTAGAAGTAAGGCTGATGTAAAAATTAAAGATAATCAAGGCAATACAGCTTTACACTATGCTTTCCATGCACCATTAGGCAAAAACCATTTTGAATTAGTAAAAATATTGATACAAAATAAGGTAGATATTAATGCCAAAAATAAAAATGGAGAAACAGCGTTATGGAAATTATTCGATAATTGCTTACCAGATGGTGTTAAAAAAAGTATACATCAAGATTATCCTACATTTGTTGCTAAAAAGAATTCTGTTCGTAATTGTTTAAATGAAGGTTTAAAAATTACTCAATTATTATTAGAAGCGAAAGCTGATCCAAATTTGAGTAATCAATCTCCTCTTTTAAGAATAACTCATTATTACATATACGATGACACTATTAAAAGCATAACATTATTTATTGTCGATCTCGCTGAAACAATGTCATTTAATGAAATAATTAAAAAAATTATTGAACTACTCTTAATACACAATGCAGACATGTTTGCTTGTAATAGAAATTGGGCAACAACATATAGTATGTTAAAACACAATGAAAATTGGGCAAAAATTATGCAAAAGTGTTTAATACAAAATAGTTCAAATCTACCAAAAGAATTGGCTGAAATTATACATGGTTACACTGGAATTATGCCTGAATATGGCGAACAAGCTCAAAGATGATGGATATGCATAAACTAAACCAATTTGTAACATTGATTATATTAGTTGTTAATTTTTCATCTCAAGCAATTGAAAATGCGATATATGAAAAACTAGATAAAAACAAGCAGCTTGTAGGAGCTATATATAATGGAAATCTAGAAGAGGTTAAAGAAGCTATTGAGAAAGGAGCTGATGTAGACTATATAGACGAATATCGTGGCACTTCTTTAATGGCAGCCTTTTATTACAGACAATATCATCTTGTTAAATTCCTAATAGATTCCAAAGCAAATGTTAACATCGCAGATAAAGGGCTCACGGCTTTGCATTATGCTGCATATCAACAAGCTCCAGACTATGTATTTAAATTACTTATAGGAGCCCATGCAGACGTTAACGCTCAAAGTGATAATGGCAATACTCCATTACTAGCTTATTTAGGCAAAGGATATGGCCTTGACTTAAGTGTCATCCAATTACTTTTAGATGCAGGTGCTGATACAAATTTAAAAAATAAAGCAAACGAGGGACCTATAGAACTTGCAACAAAATTTGAAAAAGTTGAAAATAGAGAACCTGTGTTAAAATTACTAAAAGATTGGCAAGAAAAAACAAGAAAAGCTATTAAACAAGAAACAGACAAATATATACTGCCCGACCTTGGTAATATAATATGCGAATATCTTATTTAATATAAGTTTTATCTATAACTTGTGTATTTTTCTCTTTTGCCCCTACACTTTTCGACTGGATATTTTTGAGCATTAATTTCCATTTTTTGTTCAATAGCTTGACTTAAATCAATATCATATAGCTTGCAAAGATTAATAAGACTTATTGCTATATCTGCAATTTCTTCTTGAACTTCTTGTTTATTACTTTTGATAAATTCCTTTGACTCTTCGGTTGTTAGCCATTGAAATTTTTCCATTAATTCAGCAGCTTCAATCGATATAGACATACTCAGATTTTTTGGAGAATGGTATTGGGACCAATCTCTATCTTGCATATATTTTATTATTTTATCTTTGATTTCATTTATAGTAGTTATTTTATCATTCATATTATTATCCATCTAAAAAATCTATCTTTTAATAAACATAATCACAAACGATATCTTCAAGAACTTCTGACAAATATTTACTAAGCTCTTTTTTGATGTTCTCTTGATATTTTTTCAAACCTTCCTCTATTATTTTGGTCATATTTTTATTAGTAGAATTTTTTGCTATATCAAAAACTGTTTCACCATCTCTATTCTTTACATTAGCATCTGCCCCGCAAGATAATAGAAATGCAACTATATCTTTGTGTCCATAAATAGCTGCACTCATAAGCGGTGTCCAACCATATATACCTTGCTTATTAATGTCGGCCCCTTTATTAATCAAAAATTTTACTATATTTAAATTATAAGCTCCATTAGTTTCAGCTGCAATGGTAAGAGGCGTACTTCCGGAAGTAGTACTATTTATATCGGCTCCGTTTAATAATAAAAATTCTACTATATCTAAATAACTATTACGAGCAGCTAAAGCAAGCGATTCATTCAGTTGATCAAGAGTAATGCCTTCAGCTACGGCCTCTTTGATTAAATTTAGATTTCCGTAAGTTCGACCACGACTAAGTTTAGCTTCAACAGACATACCATTAACACCAAAAGAGCCTAAAAGACTCAGCAAGCCTGTAAATAATACCAATAACATATTTTTATTCATATTTTACTCCAATATTTTTAAAATTACTTATTAATTAGACTAGCACATTGTCTCAAATTGTCAATTTTATAGATCAATTTGTACTAATATTATACCTGGCAAATACCTGATTTTATCAAATATTTGATTTTTTTATACAATTTGATAATATTAATTATATATAAATAGTTAATAAAATGAGGAAATAATATGAAAAAGTATCTTTTTAGCTTATTACTAGTTTTAACATGTTCTCTGTATTCAATGGAAGATGAAGAGAATTTAACAAAAAAACCTGAAATGTCAGATGTTGATTCAGATTCTGATACAGAAATGGCTGAAGTCAAAGAACGAACAGAAGGTATTGCTAATATTTTAGGCCAATTTTTAGCACACGTAAGATCTTCTATACCTAAAACTCCTGAAGATTTAGAAAAAGCAAAAGAAAGCTTTATGGCAGGTTTACAAAATAAAATGCTTTTATCTAGTTGTTTTTTGGACAATACAGCAGAGGTAAAAGCACTTTTAGAAAATGGAGCTGATGTGAATTTCCAATCATCAAACAAAGAGGACATAGAATATGAAGGCTATACCTGTCTTATGCATGCAGCGAAAAATAAAAATATTGAACTTATTAAACTATTATTAAAATATAAACCTAATTTGGAACTCAAAGACAAACTTTATGGTGGCACTGCTTTATTCAAAAGTTTAATCTACCCAGCAGTACCTTATCCAAAAGAAGAACAGGAAAATTGTATACGTGTCGCTAAAATATTATTAATGGCTGGAGCTGATATTAATGCTAAAGATAAAGATTTTGAATCACCATTAATAAAGCATGCTCGTATGGGAAATTTAGAAATAGTTAAATTTTTAGTATTTAATGGAGCTTCACTTGAACTAGAAAACCAATATGGTGAAAGTGCAATTGATGGAGCCATAGATAATAATCATATAGAAGTTGAACAATTTTTAGAAAATTATCCAAAAATACAAAAGATTACTCAAAAAATTGTAAATAAAGCAAAGCATGAGATCAGAACAAAAGAAATTTTAAGAAATACAGTATTAAATAAAGATGTTGTTGAAATAATTTCAGATTATTGTGACGAGATAGAATAAAACTTTAACTTGTGTTAAAAAAATAGATATATTATCTATGTTTTAAATTAAAACAAATAACACAAGTAAAAAATGATAAAGAAATTTTTAATAATTTTAGCTATGTCAACAAACTCTCTCAAAGGTGTTATTGAAGAAGGTGATATTTTAAGCAATGAAGAAATAAATGTTATTTTATTGGGGGATATACACATTCAAGATTCACAATCTAAAAAACAAGTTTGTGATACTTTTAGAGCAATAAAAGAATTAAACGCATTATTAATAATAGAAGATACAAATGAAAATATAGATAGCTTAGAAGTCCCTGAAAAAATTGAATTAAAAATAAAAGGTGATTTCTTAAATTCTTCTAAAAATTATCTCAACCCATTAGGTTATCTCTGCAAAACATCAAATATAGATAATGCTAATGTAGAGTTTAGAGCTATTTGGATTGCATTTAGTCAAAATTGTATAAAATTAGAAGATGCCATAAGAAAAACTAAAGATGTTTTAAATGAATTAAAAAATCAATTTGATAAGTTGGGTGAATCAGACACAAAAAAAGCGCTTATTGGAGTGTGTCAAGAAATAGAAAATGATCCGAAATGGGATCTTCTAATGAAATATCAAAATCTTAAATTTAATGAATTTATAGAGAAAATTTCTATAGAAGAATTATATAGCATTAAAGGAATGAATTTTAAAAACGAAAGTTATAAAAAAAAACTAATAGCCAAATTTTTTAAAAATAAGTTAAAAAAAAAATTTTGGGAAATAAGCGTTCCATATCTTACATTTACATATAGAATGATAGAGATGCAAATATTAAAAGAATTAAATAAAAACCGAAATAAAAAAAATATATTTATTTGTGCCGGCGTAAACCATACAAAACGAATAAAAGAATGTTTATCGGAATTCAAAACCATAAAATCTTCTGATATATCCTATAAAAAATGCTTATGCTACTGCGTCTTCAATTGCTGCTATTGTTATTGTGACAAAATTCCCAAAGCTCTGGATATTCAAGAATTTTTAAAAGATTTTATTGATCAAAATAAAAAAGAAGAAGAGACTATTTGGGTATAGGAATAAAATTATGAAGAAAAAATTAGTTTTAATCAGTTTATTAACTGTATCAAATAATTATTCAATGCAAATTTTTCGAACAAGTTTTAAAAGGACTCCTGCACTTAAACAAATATTATTAAAAAGAAAATTTTCTACATCTAAAAAATTCACAGAAAAAAATATCCGTATAAAAAATAATTTAATAACTAGTTTAGTAACATTAGCTTACATTACCTGTTTGGGCATTCCAATAATAGGAATAAATAATCTCGAACAAGCTTGGTATACTATTAAATCAGAATATTTTCCAACTTTTAATATAACCTATGATGATTCAATAATTTTAACCAGTTGCGAAAAATTCATAACTTTAAGATGTGTATGTGGAAATAGAGAAATAACATTAATTAATAATGGCGCTTCTTTTATTGCTGATGGTCATTGTATATGTAGTATGAATTTTTCTAATATAAAAAGCAAGATTAGATACAGCCCCAAAGATAAAAATTATCCAGAAGTACAAGGTGATTATAATCAACTCGTCATTAGGTGTAGATGTCATTTTGGATGTAAATCTATATTTATAATTGAGAGAAATAAAGTAACAGCTACTTCAGCAGATAGATGTTCTAACAAAATAGATTTCTCACAAATACAAGTTGCTATGAAAATAGGACCCGGTTCACCAGATTATTTCAATGGGCTAGATTACAAACGTCGTACATTTATACAAAAACGTTGTAATACACTTAGTTATCCAAAAATGAGAGCACAATGTGAAAGAGAAGCTCAAAAAAAACAGGAAGATTTTTTGAAGCTAAAAGCCAAAGAAGCCAAGCAACTTTTTAATACTATTAAACCTCTTGTAAAGCCTCCCCCTCCACAATTTTGGTGGTAATATATATGATTACTAAACTGTTGTTTTTCAACTAACTTGTTCTTCACGCTTCAATTTTTTGTTATTTAGTGAAATACTCAGAACTTTCCAATTTAAGTCCGTGACATTTTGTCACGACCTAACTTTAAACCTGTGACAAAATGTCACAAGTTCATTCTTTATGCAACTAGAAAATAATTTATATGAGATAATTTCAACTGCCGACAAATTGTCGACAGTTTGTATACCAACTTTAATTTCACAAAATTAATAAAATAAAATTCATTCGCACTTGTCCGTGTGGTTTGAGCCGGTCTGAAAGACCCAGGCGAACAGCCATCCGCCGTGCCGAAGGCTATGGCGGACTTGCCGTACAAGTGCTTAGGGTTCCAAGGTCCTCCTTGGCGTCCGGATTCCTAAGGGTTTGACGAGAAACCCTTAGGGAAAGCGTAAGCTTTACTAAGCCATAATGTGTGTTTAATGGTCTAGTTTTCGACAAACTGTAGACAACTAGATCATTAATAATCAAATTTTTGAATTTTACTCAAGCCAAAAGCTTTTGCTCTTTTATTTAATTCTTCAAGAGTCAAAAGGCCAGCCTTAGCGCCTTCATAGCAAATTACAGATGAACTATTAAGTGTACCATTAACCATAGATTGCTCTATGGATTCACCGTGCAAAATTGATGCAACAAAACAGGATCCAAAAGAATCACCGGCACCTAATGTGTTGACGAATTTTTCTGGAGGTATGCTTGGATGAAAATATATATTCTTTTTATCTGCAACGTATACCCCTTCTGCTCCGTTGGTTATAACAATAATTGATGGGCCTAGGGGTAAGACTGTTTTGGCAAAATGGGCAACGAAGTTAACTAATTTAGGAAAATTTTGTTGCTCGTATGGTTCGACAAGCTCACCACGAGCGCAATTTTTATATTCAGAACAAGCAGGATGATCGGGGTTTTTATTTTCATCACGAGCATATTTTATATTTTCATCACTAACAAGGTTTTCATTTTCCCAGCCCGTTCGTCCTGAGCTTGTCGAAGGATACGAATGGGCAAACTTAACATTATTTAATGTTTTCATGAATTCTGTAGCTTCTGTAGTGTTCATGTTTAAAATGTCTATGTTTTTTAAGGAGCGGATAAAGACAGGGTCGTTTTTTAGTTGGTTAAGACCGGGGTTGCAGGCTACAGAAATGTTATTTTTTCTAGCAAAATCTGTTATTGGTTCAATAAGTTTAGATGAATCACCAGTTAAAGAAGTTATATAAAGTTGGTTGCTGTTTTTAATTTGGTTATAGGGAATTTCATTTTCTTTTAGGTCTTTATTTGCGCCCCGAAAAGCCAAAATAACTCTATCACCATTAGGTGGTGGTATAACAAATGACATGCCTGTTTGCATAGTTGAATAAACAATATTATCTAGATTTATATTTTCTTTTTTAAGGTCAACTAATATAAATTCACCTTGAGAGTCTTTGCCAATTTTAAAAAATGATGAAGTTGTAAAACCTAATCTGGTAAATGCAACAGCTGCATTAGTTGCGCCGCCACCACTATAATAATGCAAATCTGTTACATCTATTTTTGAACCTTGTTCGAGTAAAATATATGCTTGATTATCTTGATCACTAGTTTGCATGTTTTCATAATAAATAAAAACATCTTGAGTTGCGCCACCTATTGTTAATACATTAGCTGCTTTTTTCATAATTAAAATTTTAATCTAACTCAATTTAGGCAAAAGAACATGGCTAAGCGCCTCTTTTGCATATTCAACCCATATAACATCCAAATCAGTTACCAGTTCTTCAAGACCATTAAAATCATTTTTATTTTTGTCAGGTAAAATTACATGGTGAATGCCATTTCTTTTTGCAGCTAAAAGTTTTTCTTTTAAACCACCTATAGGCATAACTTCACCTTGTAAATTCAATTCACCCGTCATTGCAAAATCTGAGTTTATCGGTCTTTCTGTCAAAATAGACAATATAGATGAAAGTATAGTTATACCAGCAGAAGGACCATCTTTTGGTATAGATCCGGCGGGTACATGTATATGAATATCACTATTGTTGAATATTTTATGAGCAATTCCAAAATCTTTTGCATGTGATCTTGCATAAGTCAATGCTGCTTGCGCAGACTCTTTCATAACATCTCCAAGCTGTCCGGTTAAAATCAATCTACCCTTGCCAGGCATTAATACTGCTTCGATTTGAATTATATCTCCACCATAAGAAGTATAAGCTAAACCATTAGTTATGCCTATCTGATTGCCCTTATTACTAAACTCTTGAATGAATCTCTTAGGACCCAATAATTTCTCTAGAACATTACAAGAGTATTCAGGTATGATTCCATTTTCAACAAAGGAACGGGTAATTTTTGAGCACAGCTTTCTAACCTGTCTTTCTAGTTCCCGCACTCCTGATTCTCTTGAATAATGTAAGATTATATCGTGTATTATTTCATCCTTAATGTCAATATTATGGTTATCTAATCCGGAATCAGAAATAGCTTTTCTCAATAAGTGTTTTTTAGTAATAGATATTTTTTCTTCTAAAGTATACCCTGAGACTTGAATAACTTCCATACGATCTCTTAACGGTTCAGAAATTGTGTCTAAGCTATTTGCTGTTGCTATAAAAATTACTTTTGAAAGATCAAACGGCACTCCTAAATAATTATCACTAAAAGTTTTATTTTGATGTGGATCTAAAACTTCTAACATAGCCGCTGACGGATCACCTCTAAAATCTGCGCCAATCTTATCAAGCTCATCTATAATAATTATAGGATTAGAGGTCCCAGCTTTTCGCATGCCTTGGATAAATCTACCAGGCATAGCGCCAACATAAGTTCTTCTATGTCCTCTAATTTCTGCTTCATCTTTAACACCACCTAAAGAAATTCTAAAGTATTCCCTTCCTAAACTCTTTGCAATAGATTTGCCCAAAGAAGTTTTACCTGTCCCAGGGGGGCCAACAAAACAAAGTATTGGAGCATAACCATCTTGTTTCAATTTTCTTATGGATATAAAGTCTAATATTCTATCTTTAATTTCCTTCATTCCATAATGATCTTCTTCAAGAATTTTCTTTGCATGCTCAATATCCAAATTATCTGTACTTTCTTTGCCCCATGGTAATCCAAAAATCCAATCCAGATAATTTCTTATAACTGCAGCCTCCATAGATTCTGGAGAGGTTTTTTCTAGTCTATTAATTTGTCTATTTATTTCCAATCTAACTTCATCTGTTAATGGAAGCGAAGCAAGCTTATCTCTCATAGATTCTATATCTTCTATGTCATCTTCGCCCAACTCTTTTTTAATAGCTTTTAGTTGTTCCCTCAAATAAAACTCTTTTTGTGATTTATTCATAGAATCACGAGCATTATTTTTTACTCTTTCTTGTACCTCGTTTACTTCTACTTCTTTGTAAAGTAAATAATATATTGCTTCAATAAGTTCCGCTTGAGTTTTCTTTTCCAGAAGCTCCTGAGATTGATCTACGGAAAGATTCAAATGTGATATTATAAAATCAGCAATTTTTTCAGGATCCTGCATTTTTGAAAGTATTATATGAAAATCAGGACTAAAAATTTGACCAGTAACAGATATCTTTTCAGTTAAATCTTTAATATTTTTTATATGTGCCTTAATTTCGTCTTCAGAACCTCTTTCAACCTCTAACTTTACAACTTTTGCAGATAGTACTCCATCATGAGTAAATATATCTTGTGCTTGTGATTTACAAACACCTTGCACTAAAATTTTTATTCCATCTTCAGGAATTTTTACTATCCTCATTATCGAAGCAAGTGTCCCTGTAGAATATAGATCCTTGGTACTTATAGAATCATAGCTATCCAATGTCTGTTTTTTTGAAGCAAGCAAAAGCACATTTTTTGAACCTTCTACTGCGCTATTTATTCCTTTTATTATATTTTCATCAACCACTAAAAGTGGAACTATCATATGAGGAAAAACTACTATATCCATAGTAGGGATAACAGGAATTATATCGTTAGCATCCGTATTATTCTTATTAAGAAATGGCTCCATCTTCTCCCCCTTCAATATTTTATTTTGTACTAATCTCAAGTTTAAAAGTTAAGCATCTTAAAAACAATAATTTGATTTATTTAATTGAAAAAACTTTTTAATCCAAGTTTTTTTTCATATAATCTTTTAGAAACAAATTTTTTATTTTATAAAATCAGAAAAATTTCTATATGAAAAATTTATCAAATTTAGCTTGGATAGACCTTGAAATGACAGGGCTGGATATTAATAAAGATGTTATCTTAGAAATAGCATCCCTTGTTACTGATAAAGATTTAAATATTTTAGAGATTGGGCCAAGCTTTGTTATAAAACAAACTGAAGATAAATTCTTGAATTTAAACGAATGGGTAGTAAAAACTCATACAGCCTCAGGTTTACTAGATGAAGCAAGAAAATCTGTGGTAACTGAACAAGAAGCCGAAAAACTGAGCATAGAGTTTTTTGACAAATACTGTTTTATAGGCGTATCTCCATTATGTGGAAACTCAGTTTGGCAGGACAGAAGGTTTTTATTAAAATATATGCCAAGCTTAGACAATTTTTTTAATTATAGAATTATTGATGTAACATCAATAAAAGAGGTTATCAAACGCTGGTACCCTGAACGCCAGGATATTGATTATGTAAAACCTGAAGGTCACCGTGCATTAATTGATATTCAAGAATCGGTTGCTGAATTAAACCATTATAGAAGAAACTTTTTTGTATGAAGCTGTATATCGCTAATTGGAAAACATATTTAAACCTTAATCAAGAAATTGCCCTGGCCAAAAAATTTGCATATGAAACAAATAGCGCAAATCAAGTCGTAATTTGCCCGTCATTTGTATCTTTATATCCAATAAATGAGATTCTAAAAAACAGCCCTATAGTTTTAGGAGCCCAAAACTGTGCCCCAATAACTTCAGGTCCACTAACAGGAGAAGTAAGTGCTGTTTCCCTGTCAGAGTTAGATTGTAAGTATTGTATTATAGGACACAGCGAGCGTAGGCAAAACTTCTCTGAGAGTAATGACATTATTCTAAAAAAACTTGAATTATTATCAGATCAAAACATAACCCCTATTTTATGCATAGGAGAATCTCTTATTGACCATGAAAGTAATCGAATTTTAGAGACGTTAAAATATCAGCTAGATATTGTTGAACAGGTTAAAAAATTAAAAAAATTAATAATAGCTTATGAGCCCATATGGGCAATAGGTACAGAAGTAGCTGCTGAGCCTGAATATGTAGAAAAAATATTTTCATATATTGAAAGTTTAATGCTCAAGACAAAATCCAAAATTTCTTATACACTGGTTTATGGAGGAAGTGTTAATGAACATACAGCTAAAGAACTTAAGAAAATAGGTCAGCTTGGAGGTTTTTTGATAGGTAAAGCTAGCACGGATATTAATAAGTTTTTAAAAATAATCGACTAACTAAAAAATTTGAATTAATATCTTTATAAAATAGTATTTTAATTTTGGAGAAACAATATGTTACAAGGGTTATTATCATTTATTTTTGCATTTTCAGCTATTTTGCTAATTCTTTTAATTCTTATACAAAAAGGTAAAGGTAGTATAGGTATAGGAACCATGGGCGGAGGAAGCCAGATGTTATTTGGTGGATCCGGCGGCCAAGATATATTTCAAAAAGCAACTTGGGTTTTAGGAGCAATTCTGATTTTTGGTTCTTTAGGACTAGCTATTTTAAAATCTAAAAAACAAACTGTATCTTACACTCAACAACAACTACCTGTGCAAAATACAGCAGATGTAGAGTAAAAAAATATAAAAAAAAAGGATTTCAATTGATTGTAAGGTTATTAGATTCTATCGGAACCTTTGCAATTAAATATTGCGATGTAATAGGTGACTTTTCACTTTTTATTGCAGAAACAATCAAGGCTCTATTTACAACCAAATTCAAATTCTCCAAATTCATTTTCCAAATGGAAAAAATAGGAGTAGGCTCCTTTACTATAACAGTTATTACAGGAGGTTTCGCAGGAGCTGTTCTTGCAATTCAAAGCTATAAAGGTTTTCAACAATTTGGCGGAGAAGAGTTTTTAGGACCTGTCGTAGCCCTTTCTATGATGCGTGAATTAGGACCTGTATTAACTGGTCTTATGGTAGCTGGTAGATCCGGATCTGCAATAGCTGCAGAAATTGGAACAATGCGAATTACAGAACAAATAGATGCTTTAAAAACATTACAAATCAATATTTTTCAATACCTAATTATTCCAAGAGTAGTTGCTGGAACATTTATTCTTTCACTTCTTTGTCTTTTTTCAATGTTTTTTGGGATTCTAGGGGGATATATAGTTTGTGTGCATGTATTAGGATTGAATGGCGAAGATTATATAACAGGCATAAGGAGCATAGCTGAATTTTCTGATGTGCGTGGAGGAATGATTAAAGCAAGTGTTTTTGGTTTTATTTTAACCATTATAGGTTCATATAAAGGCTATTTTACAGTAGGTGGCGCACGTGGAGTTGGAATTTCTACTACACAAAGTGTTGTTGTTGGATCTATATTGATAATAATAGCTAACTATTTTCTTGCTATACTACTTTTTGGGCCATAAACTCATGATAGAAATTATTGATCTTAGAAACAAAATCTCTCGCTCCAGTCATCCTGAGCGAAGCCTGCAAGGCGAAGTCGAAGGAACCATGGGAGGGATATGATAGAAATTATTGATCTTAGAAAAAAATTTGAAGGTAAGTGGATCACCAAAGGGGTTAATCTAGAAATTCCTGAAGAGGAAATGACTGTTATTATAGGTAGATCCGGTGAAGGTAAATCTGTTCTTTTAAAACAAATAATAGGTCTTATAAAGCCAACTTCGGGCCATATTATAATTAATGGAAAAGATATTACAAAATTACATGGTCAAGATTTACAAAATGTTTTCAAAAAAGTTGGCTACGTCTTTCAATTTGCTGCTCTTCTAGATTCATTAAATGTTTTTGAAAATGTAGGACTCACACTTTTAGAAAACGGAATACCTTCTGATAAGGTACTGCCTATAGTCAAAGAAAAACTTGCACTTGTAAACTTATCTCCAGATATTCTTTATAAATATCCTTCGGAACTATCCGGTGGGATGAAAAAAAGAGTCGGTTTTGCAAGAACTCTAATTACAAATCCTGAAGTAATTTTATATGATGAACCTACAACAGGCTTAGATCCGATCACATCAAAGATTATTCATGAATTAATGTTCGATATGCAGAAAAAGCTTAAGGTTACCTCTATAATAATTTCACATGATATAGAAATATTCAACTTTGCTGACAATGTAGCACTTCTTGATGATGGTGAAATTAGATATGTAGGTAAGGCAAAAGATATATGGGAATCTGATAATCCATATATTTACCAATTTATTCGTGGATTATCAAATGGACCTATTAAAACAGAAGTTGTACAAAACTTACAAAACGGAGAAATCCTATGAAAAAAATTTCTTTATTATCCTGTTTATTTATATTTCTAAACTTAAATGCAATGGATAAATCTAAATGTGATATATGCGGAGAAGGATCACAAAAGGTTCTTATCAGCAGATCCAGTAATAAACCAAGCACCATTATAGTTCATAACTGGGAATTCCACGTCAATCATGCAAAAGAGCTTTTAAAAGAATCAAAATCTAAAAAATATGATGAATTAATTAAAATCTTTAATTCAATCAAATATTTACCTGAAAAAAATGAATTAACTTTAGAAGTAATTAATCTACTTTTAAAAACGGACCCACAACCCCGTGATTTTCTCTTAAAAGAGGCCAGCGAATATATTAAAATTTTAGCCAAAAAAGGAATTACTGAAGCTGAAATATTCGAAGAAGCTGAACTAAAAAAAGCACAAGAGCTATAATCTCCATTTATTTATCAAAAATCTTGCTTTTACAAACAAAAATTCACTAAATTTATAATTGTAATTACGATTTTATAGCAGGTGAAGAATGAAGCGATTATTAATTTTTGTAGTTTTTGTTTGTATAATAAGCACTTTATTTAGAAATCAAATAAATGCTATTTCAAAAAACTTAAATTTAAAAAGGGAGTTATTATGAAAAAGAATATTATAAAGTTTCTGATTTTATGTATTTTCGCATCAAATTTAAATATTAATTCTATAAAAAGCGTTACTGACGATACTAAATTAGGCTTAGAAGTTGGCATCCCGATTGCTGCAATTTTAATCCCTGTCGCACTTTTTATAAAAATGCTTTTTGCAGATACAGCTGCGATTAAGAAACAAGAGACGAGAAAATATTCTCCATCAGAAATAGCTGAAAACGTAAAAGTTGCAAGGAAATTATTATCTCAAACAGTTTCAAAAAGTCAGCAACCTATACTTGAAAAAGCTTTCGATATTGTTGAACAAGGAATTAAGAATGGACAAACACAAGAACAGGTTATATCTAATGCAGCCAGTAAACTTGCTACTGCTTTAGATACACCAATAACAACACCTCAATTAACAGCAGCAGTAGACTCTGTTTCTACTATTGAGCCAGGAGCTTCAAGCGCATCTGTTATACAAAATATGATCCAGACAGCTAAACAATCTACAAGCAGTGAAAGCTCTAGAGTAGATAAACCTTCTGTAGGCGGTGAAACTGGATCTCTAGCAGCAGCATTAAAATCGATTTCATCAAAAGAAGTGCCCAAAGGACCTTTAGTATCGTCTACAAAATTACCTCCTGCTGTAGTAATCGGAGGAATAAAACTGGCAATAGGTCGAAAACTTAAAGCTTTCATTTCAGGTCAAAAAGAGTTATCCGGCAAAGATATATCCAAAATAAATTATTCAAGTTTAGAAAATTCTTTGAAAGCAAAAGCTGATGGTAAGTTGGAAGAATCTACAAAAGAAGCAGCATTATTTATAAAAACATTTCTCAATGATTTTAATTTACCTAAAGATGAAGCTTTTTCAATTTTATCAGATTTTATGAATGAATTTTTAATTAAAGAAAATAATTTAGATGTGATGTTTGTAAAAGAAGTTTCAAGCGATTTAGGGCAAGAAGTATCTGAAACATTAGGACTTCTTGTAAGAAACGGTGCTGATTTGAAAGACTTAGCAGATATTAACAATAGAATCGTAGAAAAAACTTTTTCCAAGCCTCATATAGAAATTTCTGAGCAACTTCAATTCGAAACGCCATTAGATTTTTCAGATGCTTTGGCAGCAATGAAATCTCAAAAATCAATGAGAGATATTAATGCTTTAGAACATAAAGGTTCTGTATATTTAATATCTAAAGATCCTCATACAGGTATCTCATTTGTGGAAAAACAAATATCGGGTTCAACTCTAGATCCAAACCTTAAAATTGCTAAATATGAGCCTACAATAAAACAATTTCAGAGAGTTAATGAACCTACAATCCTCATAAAATAGCTTAAAAAACCTCAGATTAAAACGTTTTTAACCCAGTTTATCAAAATCTTAATCCAACCCTTGTTTTTTGACCAAAAAATGTGATATTTTGTAATTGTAATAAATTTTATATAAAAAAGGAGAGTTATGAATAAAATATCTTTAAAATTCTTAGCAATTATTCTAATGTTTTCTAATATACAAATTAGACAAATTAAGGCAGATGATACGGGTGCAATTGTTGGTGGAACAATAGCTACTTTATTAGTAACAGCTGTAGCTTCAGCGATTGTATACTTTAAAAAAAACCCTGGAAAATGGGATGCTTTCAAAGAGTTTTTAAAGGATAAACAAGATAAAGTAGCAAGTGAAATCGATCAACAACCTCAAATTCCTGAATCACAAAAAATTCAAGCACGCACAATATCTGATACCGCCTTTGAAAAGTTACAAGATTCTGTAAGTAAAAAGAGTCCAACTTTAGTACAAGATAGTGTAAGAGCAACAGCGGTAGCTTTTGGAGGCGATACTGTTCAAGCTGCTGGAAACTTACTACAATCTAAACCTTTGCAAGGTGCAGATGTCACTGTACGTAGCAATGTAGCAATAGCTTCAGGTAACGTAGCTAAATTACAAGAAATGGGAATAAAAGCCGAAACAATTCAAAAAGGAGCCATTCAATTAAGTATAGATGCAGCAAAACAAGCGGGAACTACTAAAGCAAATGCTGATACGTGGTTTGGTTCCCCAAGTGACGCAAAAATAATAAATCGACAAATATCCGAATTGCAGACATTATCAAATGACCCAAAATTAACACCTTCTGATAAAGCAGAAGTTCAAAAAGAAATTAGCACTTTACAAGAAAAAATTAATGCTCCCAAAACTGCTTCTTCAAAACAAACTTCTTCAGATACAGCAAGTTTTGGTCAAGTAGAACCTCAACCTTTATCTACTTTAATCACAAAGCCTTCAGCTTCTAGTACTCAAACCAGAACCGAAACGACTACTTCTTCTACTCCTCTAGAAAAAATAAGTCTAAAATCGAGGGGTGTGCAATCATTAGCTTTAAATCGTTTCAATGGAGATCTAACAAAAGCGTTTGATATGTCCGTGAAAATGGGTACCATAAATAACGATCCTTATACACAACAGCATGTAAAATATGAATTAGGAATAGGGGAACATCCTAGCACTATGCCATCTCTTATTAAACCTAATAATTGGAGCAGCTCAGCTGAATATAGTCATGCTACCTACGAACCTTTAATATGATTAACATGAATAAAATATTATTAAACTTTATAACAATAATTTTTACAATCGCAAATCTACAAACTAGCTATGTAAAAACAACTGAAAAAAAAGATCAGAATATTTTTGAGGCAGGAAAGATTGCAGGTATAGCAGGTGGTGGAACAGTTATTGCCATATTAATAGGTTACGCTATCAAGTCACTTTTTGATAATTATAAATCTAAAGAGCTTGCTAAAAGTGAATTCATTAAAAATTTAAGTAGAAAAGAATTAAAATCAATACCAGAAGAGAAAATAAATGAATTTTTAATTAAAATAGGGAATGCCATTCTTTCGGGTGATATTTCAGCAAGTGATATTAGATTAATTAAAAATGAAGCCGTAAAAAAAGACCCTGATTTTGGGAAGTTACACGATACTTTAGAAAAAGTAATTACAAAACTATCAGGCAATATAGCTAAAGATTTCAATATACAAAATGAAGGTGACCGAATGCTATACAACCAAGCAATCTTTGATGCAATAAAAGAAGCATCTGGTATAAATAATGCAATTAATACAAACCCTACTTTTAAACAAAATTTTGAACAACAAATTGTAAAACCTCTTCAAGGAGAAGGTGGTCGCTTCCAATTAATCCCAGAACATACTCAGTTAGTTAGCTTAATAGAAGCATCTAAAACAAATCCCGTTTCTAAAACTCCTGTAGAAACTGTAGAACCAATAATATATTGGGATCCAGGAAAAACCATAGCATCTCGACAACCATTTGAAATTGAAAATATGCCTGGACTTGGATCAAGTAAAAATATTGGATCATTTGCTGATATTACTAGACGACCAAGTCTTCCCTCGCCTTACGAACCAGAAATAGTGTCACCACAAAGAAGATTTTCAGAACCCGCTATAAGATTGTAAAGTCTATCTTGCCCAATATTTACTCGATGGTATAATCAAAAATATTAGCTTAGGTATTAGTTTATTGGAGTTATAATGATTCAAAGAGTAAAAGGTACACAAGATTTTATAGATATGAGATTATTTAACTTTGTAATCTCGCAAATCCAAAAACATTTACAGGAATATAACTTTACTCAAATCTCTACTCCAATATTAGAGCATACAGAACTTTTCAAAAGAACTTTAGGTTTACACACAGATGTAGTCAGCAAAGAAATGTTTTTAATAGAAAACAAATCAGCTAGTGATCCAGAAGATTCAATATGTTTAAGGCCGGAAGCAACTGCATCAACAGTAAGAGCCTTCTTAGAAAATGGAATAACAGAGCTACCTTGGAAAGTTTTTATCTCTGGACCAATGTTCAGATATGAAAGGCCACAAAAAGGTCGCTTTAGACAATTTCATCAGACTAATTTAGAAATTATAGGCTCAAAATCTATCAACCAAGATGCGCTTTTAATTAGAATGCTTGATAGATTGTTTAAAGATAAGTTTTTGCTTGATAACTACGCAATTCTTATAAACTTCTTAGGCTGCTATGAAGATAGAAATAAATTTAACCAAGAATTAAAAAAGTTTTTAGAACAAATTACAGACAAACTTTGCCAAAATTGCTTAGAACGTAAAGACAAAAACCCTTTAAGAATCTTTGATTGCAAAAATCCATCATGTAAAGAAATTTATCTAAAAGCACCAAAAACAATAGAACATCTTTGCAAAGATTGTGATGCTGAATGGAAACAATTACAAACTACTTTAGAACTTACATCTGTTTCTTTTGCACACTCAAGTAATTTAGTTAGGGGTTTAGATTATTATGATAAAACTGTTTTTGAATTTAGCAGCGCTGATCTTGGTGCGCAAAATGCATTTTGTGGTGGCGGAAGATATGATAGATTAGTCAGTGAAATTTCTCAAGAAAAGTATAATCAACCTGCAGTAGGAGCAGCTATAGGCATAGAAAGACTTCTTCTTTTAGTTGAAATGTTTCAAAATAAACTACCTATACCAGAACTACCATCGTTATATTTAATTATTCCTCTTTCAAAAGACCAACAATTATTAGCTTTACTTTTGGCTAATCAATTAAGTTCTAACAATATTACCCATGATATTTTATTTGATGATGTTTCTGTTAAAAGTCTTATGCGTAAAGCCAATAAAATGGGGGCTAAATTTTGCTTAATTCTTGGATCTCAAGAACAGGAAAATCATGAAGTTACAGTTAAAGATATGACGTTGGGAACTGAACAAAAAATTAAACAGATTAATCTTGTTGATTTAATTAAAAAGAAAGCTTTTTGATTAAATCATTTGGGTTCACAAATAAAATTATTAAATCTTTGTACCGTCTTTCAAAAGCTATATCAATATCGTTTGCAACAACCAAATTTATTCCTTTTGGATAACTGTTTCTAAAAGCTTGAATATTTTTAGCTATAGAAGCTAAATTTAACTCAGTTAAATCCAATTGTGAAATAGAAAACTTACATTCTATTGCTGTAACAGAATTATTAAATTTATTATGCAAAACAAAATCAATTTCATGTCCCTTTTTATCTCTCCAATATTGAATATCACGGGTTTGTAATCTTCCATTGATTTCATTTAGAACTATCTGTTCCCACAATATTCCCAAATCTTCCTGTCTTATTTCCTGCCAACCCTTAGAGTAACAAGCAAATCCACTATCAAAACCATATACCTTAGGAGCTTTAATTATTTCGGTGGCCTTATGGCTAGAATAGGGCCTAATTGCATGCACAACAAAAGTCTCTTCTAGAATATCAAGATAATTTACAACTGTTTGTCTTACCACTTCGCATGGAACAGTAAACTTGCTTGCTTCAAATTGTCCTCCATTATAAGATAATAAAAGCTCTGCAAATTTCTGGAAAGAGTATCTTTTTTCAACCTTAAATAATTCCTGAATATCCTTTGCCCAATATCCATCAATCCATTCCTTAAAATCAGTCTCAGGTATTTGTTTTTGAACAAAAAAATAAGGCAACCCACCAAAAAGAAACCTATGACGAATGTCTTGATTACCAAAATCAGCCATTTCATGTAATAAAATAGGAGTTAACCAAATCTCTCTTTTTCTTCCTACTAATGTATCTTTAAACTTAACACTGGCCCCCAATGTAGATGATCCTGTAGCAATAATTTTCACTTCAGGATAATGATCGGCTGCTATCTTTAAAATTTCAGAAGGATTATCAAGTCGATGAATTTCATCAAGAACTATACGCTTGCCATTCTGACTTTCTAAAAACCCTTCCGGGTCTATTAGTAATTGTCTAACTCGTGGTTTTTCACAATCAAAATATTCAATATTAGATATACTTCGGCATAAACTTGTTTTACCCACCCTTCTAACACCCATTAACCAAATGATATTCTTTTCCTTCCAAGCCTGTTCTATCATTTGTTCCCAAAATGGCCTTTTTATAAGCATAAAATTCTCCTATTTCAAAATTAATTTCTTTCTTAAATCTAATTAAATTGGTACTAAATGTAAAGCCTACTTATCAAATAGTCCAACTAAATGTAAAGTCTAACTAACATTTAGTACCAAAAAAACCCTTGTGTTGAATCTCTTAATTGTTATAAAGTTAATTTAAACTATTTAAACTAATTTAGGGGTAAAAAATAATATGAAGCGTTTTCTCAAATTACTAATTTCATTAACTTTAATTAGTAATTTTAAAATAAATGGATTAGAAAAAAATTCTAAAATAAAGGGAATAATGTTTGAAAATAGACAGTTTTTTGAATTTATTGAATCTCCAAACGTTCAAAAAACTTATTACATTCCCAGGCAAGAAACAATTGCCAATTTCTGCTAAAAATGAATGGAAAATTAAGTACGGTTTTAAAAAAATCGGCTTACAATTTGAGTTTTGAAAATATAAAAAATTATAGCTAAGAACATAACGCTATCAAATCTATCTAAAACTCCCCCATGTCCTGGCAAAATATTACCTGAATCTTTTACTCCAGCTTTTCTTTTTAACCAAGATTCAAAAATATCCCCGGCAAATCCTATTATTGAACAAATAAAAGCAAAAAATAAAATAAATATTACAGAAACTGGTTTTTGAGTAAAAATTAATATTAAATAAAATAAAATTATTAAAGATATATAACCACCTAAAAAACCCTGTACAGTCTTTCCCGGACTTATTTGTGGACATATCTTTCTCTTACCAAAAATCTTACCAGCAACATAACACATTGAATCAAAGGTAAAAGCTGTTAAAAATAATAACAATACTACAGGCCTAAAAACTATATTTTTATACATGTGGCCTATAAGAATAAATGGAACAAATGCATAAAATATTACCGGAACTCTAAAATTGTCTTTAAATAAACTTTTTAGCTCAACTAAAATTAATATAGGTATAAGACCTTGAATTAAAACAAGAAAAAGTTTGGGTAAGAAAAAAAATGACCCAAAAAAAACTAGTAAAAATATTAAGCCGGTTATTACGCGTTTATAAAAATTATTTAACATAATTATTGATATTAGCTAATCTTACCCAAATAGTAAAAATTTATTGATTAAATTTAGGACCATATGAAAACTAAAAGAATTTTAACATTATTTATGCTTTCACTATTCTCAACAAATAATCATTGCATGAATAAATTTGTATTAAAAAAATCAACAGCAATTTTAGCTACAGGATTAACTGCAGGAACATTATGCAGTTGCTTAGCTTATGCAGATAAAGATATGCTTAAAATATTAAAAGATAATAAATTTAATGATTATCAGATAAGGGAGCATTTAAAGACGCACTTCAAGAAAGATCTGCTTCCACTTGCCACTCTGGCCATAGCAATACCCGGTGCATTATTTTTCAGCAGGACACATAAAGCTTTTTTACTTAGAGCAATACGCAAAATAAATAAAAGAGATATGGAGTTACTGAAAAAAATAAAAAATAAAACTCCTGATGAATTAAGAAAAAATATGAAAGATCACTATATTCAAAGTGGCCTACCTGCAGTTGCAGCATTTAATGACTTAAATAAATTATTAAAAATATCCAATAAAATTGTTGAATTGCTAAACATAGCAAAAACATCAGATGATCCTGTAATTATAATAAAAGCAAATAAGTTTTTAAAAGAACTTAACGATGAAATTAATACAATTAAAAATGCTATGTTACTTATTAAAAGCAAATCTGTTTTCACTCAACAATATGCAGCTTTTCAATTACAAAATGCTGCAGAAGCTAACAGAATAAATGCAGCTGCTAACATAGTAAATGCAGCTGTAAATACAATAAAAGCAATAAAACCATAATATTTAGGCTAATTGCGCATAAGATTTATTATTTCCCATCATATGCATCAAGAGCATCGTTTAATGCTTTATTTGATTTTTGTGCTTCTTCAATTTTGTCATTAACAACCTTAAGTTCATCCTGAAGTTTTTTATACATTGGCTCTAATGTTTCTAAACTTACTTCCCTGTTGAATAACAAGTTTTTTGCAGCTTCCAATTTATCCTCAGAAAAATTTTTTAAATAACGTAGTATCTCTTCAATTGAATAAAATAAATCTTCTATTATTTTCTTTGATTCAGAAAATGCAGTTTCCCTATCCATTAAATTATATCGATCTAGTGCAACTTTATATTTATTAACCAAGTTCATTAATATTTCATCAGGAACAGGTAAATATGCTCTATTGCTCCATATTTTTATACGATTACTAAATGAAGTAGTTGCTGCTAGTTTATTAAAAGGTAATATGCAACATAACTCAATCGTGACATTACCTTGGGAAGTCTGCAAACATTTTTTAGTACTTAAATCCCATATTTTCACTGCTCCACAAGCATAAATAGATAACAATCTGTTTCTCGGTAATACTGAGAGTGCCTTTATACAGGAGCCATTATGCCCCTCTAAAGTATTTTCACATTCATAATTATTTAGATCCCATATTTTAATTGTTCCATCTGTATGTCCAGATAAGAATTTATTCCCATATAATGGGCATAATACATCAGCTGAAATATTGAGTGTCTTTTCGCATTGGCCAGAATGAAGATCCCATATTTTCGTTTCACCTAATGAAGAAGAAATTAATTTATCTACTGGTAATACACATAATGAATTAATAATACTTGTATGGCCTTCGAATTTTTTCTCCAATTTACCCGAATTTAAGTTCCATATTTTGATTTCTCTAAAACGACCATACGCTAATTTATTTTCTGGTAATATACATAATGCATTAATAAACCCTCCAATGTCAAATAAAGCAAAAAACTCAGGAGATAGCTCAAGATGTAGCTCAGGAGATAAAGATACAATTTTATCTTCTAAAATGGTTTCTAACTTACCAGAGACATAATTCCATATTTTTATTTGACCAAGAAGTGTCCCAAAAACCAATTGGTTTTTTTGTAATGAACATATAGCAGTAACACCAGAGACTTGTAATTTTGGTTCATCTTGCCAATCAATCCAGTCAATCCAGCTGTCCTTAATGGGATCATATTGTTGTACTAAGTCACTTAAAACCTTCGGCATATGTTCTTCTAAACATTTACTGCGATATGCGTTCATTTTGAAAAGTTTTTGAGCCGAAGTTTCCCATTCTTCTTTTACTTCTCTCACAGTTTTTTCTTCCGAATCAACTTTTGCTTCAGGTTCAAGCTTTTTATTTGAACTCATTGAACTAGAACTTGAAGAAGATGCTGAACTTGCCTGGATACTTCTTGTAGAATTTTGTTCACCAAGCGACATACTAATTGCAAGAGCTAATTGCTCCTCTTCGGTCATATCATCCATTGAAAAAAGAGATGGGCTTGTAACAGCCAAAATCAGCATTAAACTAAGTAATTTAATTGATATTTTCATTTAAAATCTCCATTTATATAAAAAACAAGCAGACAATTATATATTTATATATATTAGCACATATTTACTTTTAGTCAATAATGAAATTGTAGTAAAAAACAGGGAAAAACACTGATTATTCAGGTAAATAACCCTATAAACCCTACAATTATTGTTTTTTAAATCAAATACCAAATACATTTATAAAAGTTAGTTTTAAAAAAAAGGAGACCATGATGTTGGATTGGGTAATAACATTTTTAGTTCTTGCGTTAATTGCTGGATTTCTAGGCTTTAGTGGCGTAGAAATCATGTCCATTGAAATAGCTAAAGTTTTGTTTTTTATATTCTTAGTACTCTTCATTATATCTCTTATAATGAGAGTTTTACGTGGTCAGCAACCTTAATATTTTCACAGATTTATTAGGAACATATTATGAAGGGATTAATTATCCTGTTTTTAATTTTAACTGCAATCTCAGGTAGCATGTTGTTTGCAGGAGTAAGTGTAATTTCTCTAGTTCTACTCAAAGTTTTATTCTTTTTATTTTTATTATCATTTATAGTGTCATTGATTACTACACTTTTTAAAGGTGTATAACGAATATTTAAAAGAAAGTAAAAAAATGAATAACAATAATGACTTTCAAATTCATCCTCATGTACTTAGACAAATTCAAGAAAATAGAAATTGGTATCTTGGATTAGGAATAGGCTTAGTAGTTTTAGGCTCATTAGCGATAATATTTTCATTTTTAAGTACATTAATTTCAGTAGTTTATTTGGGATTACTTATAATAATTGTAGGTATTTTTGAAGGAGTAAAAGCCTTTAAAATAAATTTATGGGCCAATTTTTTCCTACATTTATTTTTGAGCATATTTTATATTGTTGGTGGATTTTTTATAACATTAAATCCTGCTTTAAGCGCTTTAAGTCTAACTCTTTTATTAGCAATCTTTTTTGTAGTCTCAGGAATATTGCGAATTATTTTTGGTCTTGCAAAACATGTGCCTCATAAAGGCTGGTTGATTCTAAATGGCGTTGTAACATTAGCTCTTGGTCTCTTGATTTGGTATGAATGGCCATATTCAGGGTTATGGGTAATTGGAACATTTATTGGAATAGATGCAATTTTTACCGGCTGGACCTGGATAATGTTATCTATGGCAACAAAAAAATTAAAGTAGCCAGTTTTTAATTTCAGATAAAGCTTGTTTTTCTTCAGTTTCAGACAGGTTTGGTAATTCTGCAATAATGGGAACATTAACAAAATTTTTGTTTTCTATAAAATTCTTTAATGTTTCTTTACCTATATTACCTTTACCTGGGATATAATGTGTATCTATTTTTGAGCCAAGTAATTCAAGAGTGTCATTTAAATGAATTAAAGAGATATTATTTATGCCCAGAATATTGTTTATAAGTTGAATGAATTTACTTTGTTCTTCAAAACTTACTAAATCATAACCAAATGAATAAGCATGAGCAGTATCTATACAAAATGATATTTTTTCAGGATACTCAAGTTTCTCTTTTAATATACCAAAATCCTGTATATCACTACCAATAGCTCTCTTGCCATGAGCAGTATTTTCCAAAATAATATTTACTGATTTTTCTTTTTTTAAAACATTGTTTAAAGATTTAGCTAAGAATTCTATTCCTTCTAATTTTGTATTTTCAGTTGTATGTGCACCAGGGTGCAAAACTAAATGTGTAAATTCAAGTTTTTTCGCCATCTCTATTTCAAAATTTAAAACTTTATGGGCAAAATTTACAGGACCACAGAGATTAATTGAATAAGAACCATGTACATAAAGATTATTAAAATATTTTCTTCTTAATTTTAAAAACTCATTAATATCTGCATTAGTAGGCTTAATATGTTTTCCTGTTGGAAGCATAAAAAAAGTTTGAAAAAAAGGGATTTCCAAATCAATAGCTTTTTTTATAACATGAGTTAATGTATCGACCAATCTTATATGTAGACCTATTCTATTTTTCACAACCCTCACTCAAGTTATTCCTAAATCATGCTCGTATGGTTCGACAAGCTCACCACGAGCGCTTTTTACATTCCTGCCCTGTTCGTCCTGATGCTTCGACAAGCTCAGCATGACTGGACTTCTTCTTTCTTCTCCGGTCATCCTGAGTGTAGCGCGACAGCGCGAAATCGAAGGACAAAGGATACGAATGGGTTTCATATTATATCTCAAACTTATTTTTTAATAAATTTTGGTCGAAGCTTTCCACCAATACATTAAAAAAATCCTGTTTAATTTTTAATAATCCTTCAGGATTATTTCCCTCAAAGCGTATACTTAACATAGGTTGTGTATTGGAAGCCCTTAATATTGCCCATCCATATTTTGTGTAAACGCTAATTCCGTCAATTTCAACTAAATTAAAATCAGAATTAGATAATAATTTTGATTTTACTAAAGATATTATAGAATTTTTATCTTCTTCTGCACATTGTAAGCGAATTTCAGGGGAACTTATTTTTTTAGGAAATACTGACAATAATTCTTGTATAGTTTTTTTTGATTCTTGAACTATTTCAACTATACGCATTATTGCATAAATACCATCGTCATAACCAAAATATCTATCTCTAAAACAAATATGTCCACTCAACTCTCCACCTAATAATGCATTATTTTTTTTCATCATATCTTTAATATAAGAAATACCTGTAGGAGATATGCAAGATTTAATTTTAAGTTTTTCTAATAGCTCCAAAAGACCACTTGAGCATTTAACATCAAAAACTACTGAATTTTGCTCATTAGATTTTTGCAAAAATTGACTAAATATACCAAGCAATTGATCGCCATTTAGCAAATTACCAAAGCTATCAATAACAGCTAATCTATCACAATCTCCATCTAAACCTACAGCAAAATCAAATTTTTTGTTTTGCAAATGCTGTTTTATATCTTTTATATTTTCTAATACTGTAGGATCCGGTTCATGGTTTGGAAAATTTCCATCAAGAATCTCACATTTCAATTCTACGTTTTTCCAATTCATTCTTTTTACCAAATCTGGTATTATCACAGATCCAGCACCATTAGCACAATCTATTAAAATTTTAATATTAGAATCTTTAAGATGATTAAAATTTATAGCTAACCAATTAATATAGCCATCAATAATACTATACTCAGAATAAGTGCCTTTATTTTTTGACGTTAAATTAATCTTATTTTTAAATAAATTCTTAATAACTTGAATTTGATCATTCCAAACAGATTCTTTATTGCATATAATTTTAAAACCATTATCTTCTTTGGGATTATGGGAAGCTGTAATCATCACCCCTGCATCCACTTGTATATTATGCATAGCAAAATAAAATACTGGAGTTGGACATACACCTAAAAAAATTACATTTAATCCACTATCAATAAAAGCATTAGTAACTTTTTGTTTTATATCTTCTGAACTCAAGCGGCCATCCATTGCTATAGCAACATTTTTTAGTAATTTATTTTGTTCAACAAAATAAAAAGCAATCGCTCTTGCTGCATCATAAACATTCTCTATATTTAAATCTTTACCAACTTGTCCTCTTATGTCATATTTTCTAAATATATGATCCAGCATTGTTTTACTCTTTTTAATATCCTTCGATTTCGTGCTTCGCACTACACTCAGGATGACCGGTGAGAATATAATTAATGATACCGCTAAAATTAGAAATTAAAAATTTTTTAAGTTATGGCTCTGAAATACAAACAATAAACTTTGAACCATACAATTTAATTTGTCTCTCAGGAAAAAATGGGCATGGCAAATCTGCTATGTTAGATGCTATTACTTGGGCAATATGGGGACAAGCACGAAAGCTTGTAGGAACTTCCAAACCGGACCAAGGCCTTTTGCGAATGGGTCAAAGAAACATGGCGGTTATATTAGATTTTGCATTTAACAATAATATATACAGAATAAAAAGAGAATTTACATTTGCTTATAATAAACCATATGCCCTTCTTGAATTTGGGTTACTGGAAAAGGAAGCAAATGTTTTGGTTCCGCTAACTGATAAAACTATAAAAGATACGCAACAAAAAATAGAAAGATTAATAGGTCTTGATTATGATTCTTTTATAAATTCAGCATTCTTGCGTCAAGGACATTCAAATGAGTTTTCAAAAAAGTCCCCAAAAGAAAGAAAGGAGATTTTTGCTAATATTTTAGGTTTAGATAAATATGAAAACTTAAGAAAATTCGCATTAGAAAAAATCAAAATTGAACTTGCACAAAAAGATGGTCTAATAAGGGTTCTTGAGCATATAGAAAAAGATTTAGAATCATTTGAATTAGTAAAAAACAATCTTGCTAATTTAAAAAATGAAATAGAAAAAATTGTTATATCAGAAAAAGATTTATTAGAACAAACAAAATTACTAGAAAATAATAAAAAAGATTTAGTTGAACACAATAAACAATATCAAATTTTAAATTTTCAGATAAAAAATCTAGAAGTTGATTTTGAAAAAAAAGATCAAAAATTAAAATTAACTCACAAAGAATGGAAAGATCTTCACCATAAATTTGTTAATAGTATTAATGTGGATGAATTAAAAAAAGAAAAAGAAAAATTAATAAACGATATAACTACGCATCAAAATAATTTTGAAAAAAGTTTAAGATACAGAGAAAATTATCTCAAATTAAAGGAACAGGAACAATCCTTACTAAAACAAGTTGAAGAAAAAAATGTTATATCCATTCAAGAAAAAAAATTATTTATTGAACGTGAAGTAACAAATATAAATAATTTAAATGAAAAAATTAAAGAACAAAATACTCAACTTCAAGAGTTGAAACTTGAATTAAAAAAAATAGATTCTGAAATTAATAAAATTGAAAATAAAATATCACAAAACAATAATAATTTTTTAGAAAAAAATGAAATTTTATTTGAAAGACGCAAAATCTTTTATCAGAAATTTATCACCCAAGGTAATCAGGTTAATTCAGAATTAAATGATTTAGAAAAGAAAAAAAAAACTATCGCTTGACGAAAATAATCCCTGTTGCCCATTATGTGAACAAACTTTATCAATCTCTAAAAAAAAATTTTTAAAAAAACAATTAGAAAAGAGAGAAAGCTTTTTAAAACATAGACTAAAAAGATTAAGTTTATTAATTAAAAACTTAAAAGAATCTCTATTATTACAACATGAAGAAATAAATAATCAAAAAAAAGTAGTTACGCAAAACAGTATTGAAAATGTAAAGTTAGAAGAACTTAAAAAAAATAAACATAAAATTACAGAACAAGTTAAAGTCATAACTTTAGAACAAGATACAATTAATCAAAATATTAATCAAATAACAAATTACATAGAAATAACAAAAAAAGATATAGAAAATCTAGATAAAAAAAACAATGAACTAGTTGCTCAAAACCCAGATTATCAAAAAATCATTACAGAGATAGAACTCATAAATAAAAATTTAAAGGATACTCCATATGATTCCACAGCTCATCAATCTGAGATAAATAAACTTAGAGAAATAGACAGACTTCTTGAAGAAAGTAATAAAACTGAAATTGCTCTATTAAGAGAACACAAGAGAATTGAAATTTCACAGCTATGTAAATCTCTTAAAATAATTCAACAAGAAATATCAAATCTAAAAGAAAAAATAGATTTATACAAAGATCTGCACTTAAAAGAAGAAATTTTACAAGCTAAAGAAACAGAAATATCACAAAAAAAAGATCTTTCAAATAAAAACAAAGAACTCCTGCTTGGGCAAATTGGGAGTCTGGAAAATCAAAAACAAAAATTAGAACAACTAATAGAAGAACACAAATCTCAGAAAAAATTTATCTCAAAGCTAGACGAATCAATCGAAGAATTTAAAACAATTTCTACAGCTCTCTCAAAAGATGGAATTCAAGCTTTACTAATAGAAGATGCAATTCCTGAAGTAGAAGATGAAGCAAATCAAATTTTAACGAAATTAACAGATAATCAGGCCCAAATTTTCATAGAATCTTTACGTGACTTAAAAAAAGGGGGCACCAAGGAAACTTTAGATATTAAAATATCAGATTCTTATGGTATAAGACCTTATGAAATGTTTTCTGGAGGAGAAGCTTTTAGAATTGATTTTGCTCTACGTATAGCCATTTCTAAACTTCTAGCAAGACGCGCAGGAACATCCCTACAAACTTTAATAATAGATGAAGGCTTTGGCTCACAAGATGAAGAAGGATTAATTCATATAATGGACGCCATCTATAAAATCCAAGAAGATTTCGCAAAAGTTATAATAGTTTCCCACCTTCATTCCATGAAGGACCAATTCCCTGTACATTTTATTGTAGAAAAAAGCCCTTCCGGAAGCAAAGTTAAAGTAATTGAACAAGGATAACTTGCATTTTAAACCCTCAATAACTTAAACTATTTCTATCAAGGGGGGAAATGGATGAAAATACTATTTATAGGCCTTTTATTAATAAATGTTAATTTATATTCTCATATTATTGTAGTAAGTAACCAAACAGGTTTAGATGACTCTGAACTCAAAATTAATTGGAATTCTAAAGGTTCTGTTCCTTTTGATATAGGTACACGTGTAGGAAATCATATCAGAGTAATAGAAACAGCATTTGATGAAACTGGCTTTACTGTAACTAAAAAATGTGGCGATTGCCATTTATGTACAGATCCGGTAACCATATTTAGCGGTAATACCTATGTAATAGAATGCATTACCACTGATGATAATGGCAACTGCAAAGATATCACCGTAAGGCAAAGCTAAACTTATTCTTTGTAATTATTTTTACCTTTATATAAACATTTTTTTGTATTAAATTGTATATAAATAAAATATAAAGGTAACTTATGAATATCAAAAAACTAATATTGTGTTCTTTTATTTTTTCAATAACTTCTCAATTTTGCCAAGCACAAATTATTAAGCCTGAAACATTTATAGCAATAGCAGCTGGAGTCTGTGCTATAAAAAATCTACCAGCCGAAGAAGATTTTTTTGTTAATCAACGGCTTGCTGCTGTAGATAAATTATTTGAATGGTCCAATGGGAAAATAGATTTACGCTTTCATTCATATTGTATTTGCCAAATTGGCATAGGAATTTTAACTGCCTGTTTGGTCAAAAAGGCAATATCAAAGTAAAAATTAAGCATCACCCGAGACCTCCATTCAGATTGACATTATCTTAAGATTAGTTACATTATAATATATAAGTATTTAAATTTATTTACATAGTAATAATAGTGATAGCTAATTAGGGGTAATTATATGAACTTTAGGTTTTTAATCTTTACTGTTTTATTTTCACTTTCATCTATTCAAGCAGCGAATTTAACCCAAAAGATCTTTGAAGCTAAGGCTGAATACTCAGATATTCAAAACAAACTTCGTAATAGACTTTATGAAGCTGTAAAAAAAGGAAATTATGAAGAAGTTAAGGCAACATTAGAAGCAGGAGCGGATCCTAACTATGAAACATTTGCCTATTATCCAATTTCATTGATAGCAGCTGATACTTACCATAATTTACCTATAGTTAAATTATTAATTTGGTATGGATATACTAAAGATAATATTAATAGAATAATAGCGATGGAATTCATGGGTTTTGATAGCAGCATACTTCGTTTTATAAAAAATTATGCACCCAAAATTGAAAGAATAAAGCGCGAAAATATGCTTAAAAAAATTAATAACTTCTTGAAACAACAAGTTGAATTAAGTATGGGCTTACCAAATGTTATAACAAATTTAACTTTAGAATATATAGACTTATATACAGAAAATTTATCCGAGTTGGCTAAAATATCAGATCAAGAAATTGATGAAATTATTAACATTTATGATAAAAATATAAATATAAAAACTTCTAATTCAGAATGCTTGATTATGTAATTAATTTTAGATCAAGGTATAATGCATAGTATGTTTATATTTTCATTAAAGGAATAAATGCAATTAACAAAATTATCTTATTTAGACGACTTTAGCTTAATGCAAGATGAAGCGATAGTTCTTCAGGTAATCCAAGAAAATAACACTATTATTATTTTAGATCATACAATATTTTATCCTCAAGGTGGTGGACAACCTTATGATAAAGGAATCATAGAAAATAATAATGGCAAATTTATTGTAGAAGAAGTGCGTTTTGTTGATGGAATAGTCAAGCATATTGGTAAATTTGAATATGGGACATTTAACGTTAATGATAAAGTTAAATGTTTAATAGATAAAGATAGACGTGAATTACATAGCCGTTTACATTCTGCAGGACATGTAATTGATATGGCGATAGATGAACTTAAATTAGGTTGGATCCCAGGCAAAGCTTACCATTTTCCAGAAGGGCCATATGTTGAGTATTCAGGAAATTTAGAAAATATTGATAAAGAAAAATTAAAAACAGATATAGAAAATTTATCTAATAAATTTGTTAATGAAGCAATTGAAACTAAACCGATTTTTATGGATAAGGCAAAAATGAAAGAAGTTTGCCGCCATGTACCTGATTTTTTACCTGAAGGTAAGCCTTCAAGAGTTGTAATGTATGGTAAATTCGGAGTTCCATGCGGTGGAACACACGTAACTAATTTAAAAAATATAAAACAGATTATAATAAGAAAAATAAAACAGGAAAAAACCAATATTCGCGTTTCTTATGATATAGAAAGATAATCAAAAATACTCCAATATATTTTACGTATTACTCTCATCAAACTGGTCCAATGCGTCATTTAAAGCCTTATTAAGCTCTTTTTTGCTCATAATCGGTCTTTTGAAAACTATAGGGATTTTTAAAGAAACAAGTTCTTTTTGCTTCCATATTTTTATTTTACCACCTCTTGAATAAGAAGCTAAAGAACCATCTTGCAATTTAATTACGTCTTCAATTTTTGATCCATGATCAAGAGTCTGATAAAAACAATATTTTCCATTTTTAAAAACTAATATGATTATTTTAGTTTCATTATATAAAACTAAAGAACCATCCTGAAGTTGAATTATTGATTTAATGTCCTTAGGTATTTTATCATCAATAAGAGTCTGTATATGTTTACTAATTTTAAATTGCCATATTTTAATACCCTCTTGATTAAAATTAAAAATTAAAGACCCATCTTGTAATTCAGTAATATTGCAAGGCAATAAATTGTTAAACACATTAGTTAAAGAATATTTTTCATTTTTTTGTAAGGTATATATTAATATATGTCCATTTTCACAGGATTCATCCCATTTACCCCAGAATGCTAAAGAATTATCTTTCAATGCAATAACTGAATCAGGCCTGCAAAAAACATTAATAAACTGCCGCTGTACATATTGTCCGTTCTTTAAACTCAATATTCTTATACTAACATCTGAAATTACAACTAAATCGTCATTTTTTAATTGCATTAATTTGTAAATACGATATTCATTACCAAGAACAAGATTTTGTACACAAGTATATTCATGATTTTTGCAATGCCAAATCGTTAGCCCATCTGGTGATAGGCAAACTAGAGAACCATCCTGTAATTGAAAAAGCTGTGGGGCTAAGTCATATATACAACGATACATACTTTTATTAAAAAGGGATTGAACACAATAATATTTATCTTTTATAAAACTCCATATGTTTATACGCTCTAAAGAAAACGTAGCTAGAAGACCATTCTTCAATTGAATTAATCTTATCGGCCCACCATCAGAGTGTATATATTGGCCAGAATGATATTGATGATCACGCCATATCGTGAACTTCCAGTTATCTTTTGAAACTAATGAACCATCTTGCAACTGAGTCAATTGCCAAATATAATTTCCATCATCAAGAGTCTGAAAACAAGAATATTGACCTATATCATCATATTCAATAACCAAATTACTTAACTCATCAATTAAATGTTCATTTAAACATTCGCGTCTAAAATTATTAACTTGATCTTGCTTGGATAAATTTTTCTTTTTTTCTATTTCTTCAGATAATGTTTCTATTTGAGCCCTACTACTAAGCTCATCAGCTATTTTTAATTCCTGCTCAACAGTTAGTTGTTGCGGTTGAGAAAGAGAGGCAGAACTTGATTCATGATCATGCATTGCTCCCATAGACATCGGTAATACCAAAAATAATATTTCGATTAATTTTCTCATAAATAACCCCTTATATCTTGCCTACTTATCACTGTTATCAAATTCATCTAATGCATCATTTAAAGCTTTATTAAGATTTTTTCGTTCCCTTAAATTTTGAAGTTTTTCATTTATATTTTTAGATTCGCTTTGCAGTCTTACAAGATCTTGACGTAATTCACTTGCAATTATTCCCCTATTAAATAATAGAAGCTTTGAATTATCCAATTGACTGGGATCAGAATTTTTTAAATATCTCAAGATCCATCCTGTTGCCAACCAAAGTTCTGCTGTTTTTTCTTTTATTTGCTCCAACAAAGTATCTGGGTTTATTGTTTCATACTCTTTTAAAGCAGCCATGTATTCATCTACCAATTTAGTCAATTTTTCATCGGGTAGATTATATGAATAGACTGGATTACTTAATATTTTTATTTTGCCACAAGAACCTATTGCCCATTTTTTGCCGGGTAATAAACACATTGAATGAATTGAATTATGTGGGCCTTCAAAAAATCCCTCTCTTTGCTCTGTTGATAGATCGAATATCGTTATACCATCAGGAAATCCTATTGCTAACTTATTGCCAGGTATCTCAAATAAATCACGCACAATAAAGCAACCTGTCTCCCGCTCAATGTTATAATTTTTTCCGTTTAAATCTAATATTGTTACTTTTTTCATACGAGAACCATCTTCTGATACTATTGCAATTCTATCTCCATTTAAGCTACATATTTTAGAAGCATTAAAAAAAGTGCTACGCAGTTGTTTTAAACATTTTCCAGTTAGAATATCAAATATTTTTATTGTATTATCACCAAATGATGCAGCGATCCTACCACCAGGTAATAAACACATTGCATCAGCAGCGTATGTATTGTAAACACTCTTTTCCAATTTTTCTTCACGTTTCCAATTATTTATATCCCATTCTATAATTCCATTAGAACAAACTACTATTAATTTATCTCCATATAATGCAAAGTTTTTTCCATTCTGGCTTAAATTATCTATTTTAAGCTCTTTCTCACATATTCCGGTTTTCAAGTTCCATACTTTTAGGTTATCGTAAACACACACAGAGATTAGCTTTTCATGGGATAATAAAAATAAGCCCTTAAGTGCTTTATCACCATGAACAAAAGTATTTTCACATTCATTTGTATTCAAATTCCATATTTTTATTGCACCATCAAAAGAATATGTAGCCAGCTTCATTCCTGGCAACGGACATAATAGGCCAACATTATGGATATGTCCTGTTAATTCAATTTCATTATGTAAAGTGCACCCTTTTGTCAAGACCAATTTTTAGTTAAAAAGTATCGTAATTTTTATACTTTTTTTATTATTTTTTTTAATTTCAAAAATCTGGTTGTTGTTTATAAATTTCTGCAGGAGTTTTATAACATAACCCTTGATGTAATCTTTTAAAATTATACCAATTAATAAACTTATGAACAATTTTATTTGTTTCAAAAATTGTATTGGGTACTTCTAAAAATATCCCCTCATATTTCAATGTTCTCCAAAATCTTTCGATAATTACATTATCAGCCCACCTTCCTTTGCCATCCATACTAACTTTGACACCAGCAGATTCAACTTTATTGATCCATGCTTCTGAAGTAAATTGTGACCCTTGGTCCGTATTTAAAATAGAAGGTTTATTTATTGCAAAAGCTTGGTCTAAAATATTCATACAAAAAGTTAAATCCATAGAATTGGATATTTTCCAACTCAAAATAAATCTACTGTACCAATCAATTACGGCCATAAGATAAATGTAGCCACTGGATATTTTTATATAAGTAATATCAGTTGCCCATACTTGATTAGGCCTAACAATATTTAAATCTTTTAATAAGTACGGATATTTCTTATTTTGTATATTTGGTTTACTTAAATTAGGTTTTGGATATAACGCTTGAATATTCATTTCTCGCATTATTCTTAAAACCTTTTTGTGGTTTATAATAAATCCTTTTCCAATTAAATCTTTAGTGATTTTTCTATATCCATACTGTGGGGCTTCATACCAAATATCCATAATTATATTTGCAATCTCAGTATCATTTACTTCGATTGGTTTATAATACAGATTTGATCTGTTAATTCCCAACAGCTTACATTGAGTTCTAATACTCAAATTATCGTGCTCATAATCTAATAATTCAATTGTATTTATTGATTTATCTTCAATGAATTTTTTTTTAAAAAATCATTCTCAATTACTAGCTGACCGATTTTTCTTTCAAGTTCAAAAGTATTATCATCTTTTATATTATTTTTCTTTTTACCGATAAATAAATTTTCAAAGTTTTTTAGAGCGTCTGCTTTCCATATTTGAACTTGCCTTGGGTGAATATTATATTTTTTACCTATCTCTGCTATTGTTTCAATTTCTCTAATTGCATCCAAAGCCACCTTGGCTTTAAAACTTGAACTATGCCTATTCATTTTTTTGTCCTTTATACCTTATTATATTTTGCGGTATAAATTACGATACTTCAAGTGGTCTGAATTCTGGGGTTCAGTATAATGTTTGCTTTTTATTAAATCATATTGCAATATCAAATCACTCAAAACAGGCGGTAAATATTTATTTAAACACTCCATACGATATGTTTGGATTTTTGCAATTCGTTCATCCGGAGTTTCTTCTTTTTCTATAAATTCATCATTACATTTTTCTTCAAAATCAATTTTTGACTCTACACAAGACGTGTTACTCTTGTCTTGAGCCTGATCCATTGAATAAACAAATGTACTTTTTAAACTCAAAATTAAGATCAAACTAATTAGTTTTATTTTCATGTTATTTCCTCCCTATAATTATTTTATACACAAAATTCTTCTTCATCTTCTATATCAGCCGAAGTTTCACCCATAGCATCAATCAACATTTGTTCTATTTCCGGGTCATTTGCATATTCTAATGGTGTTAATTCAGAAAATGAATCATAAATACTAGTTCTTGGATATCTTTTATTTGGATCTGCTCCGGCTTTTAGTAATAAATCTACTAATGATTTCTTACCTCTATGAATTGCTTTCATAAGCAATAATGTTTCGTATTTCTTAATATCTGCCTTAGCTTTTATTAAAAGTTCAATAATTCGTGCATTAAACGAATATTTTGCGCAATGACCAATGGCATCATCATTATTTTCATCTTTTATATGAATATTTACACCCAATTTTATTAAAAATTCTACAATTTTAACACGTTCATATTCAATCGCTCTCATAAGTATTGTAGCTCTATGAATTAGTCCCAAATTAATACTTTGCGAATCAATATCAGCGCCTTCTTCAAGTGCTTCTTTTATAGATCTTATATCATAGTCACTATTATCATCGGGACTATGCAAGTACCCTTGAGCCATATGAACCTTCCTAAGCTCCCCAGTAGCCACACAAACTTCCTCTGGAGTAAAGACGGTAACATAAGAAGCAATAATATTTGCTAAATCCATTGAAGGCTTTATACCGAGTTCATTAAAACAATCTGCTATTTTGTCCCTTGTTCTTATTTGTTTTGGATTTATTGTTTGCACAACTTTTTCTGAGCGCTCTTTAATTTCATCGTCCATACCAAAAATCGAGGTACTTTGGGCCCCAAATATTAAAGATATAACGATTAATTGAATTAAATTTTTCATTCTTCCTCCATCTAAATAAATACACTATATTATAATACCATCACAACCAATAATTTCTTTTTGTCAATATATAAATAGCTCGTTTTTTACCCTATTTTTACTGTTTTATAAGAAAAGCTAATATCATTTAAATTTATTACTTATACGCAGAATTCTTCTTCATCTTCTTTGTCCGCTGATATATGTCCCATAGAATCCAAAAACATTTGTCTTATTTCTGGGTCTTCTGTGTAACTATAATTAATATTAAGATCTACCCCAGCTTTTATTAATAAAGCTACTAATGATTTAATTCTTCTTATAGTTTCTTTTACATCCGTAGAAGCAGCACAACACTTATGTTTTATAGAAAAAAGTTCAAGCCACCACTTTTCTGATCTAAGAAGTGATAAACACAAAGAAAGTGTATCTTTATTATATTTATCTTTTATATGAATATTAGCACCTGAGTTTATTAAGAATTCTGCAATTTTAAAACGACCTCTATGAATTGCCCACATAAGAAATGTATAACCTTTAAATGGTCCACTGTTTATAATATAATCAATATCAGCGCCTCTATCAAGAACAGGCTGTATGAGTTCTATCTCATCATCAATGCTTCTTTCAACTACATATTCAAACCATTTATTCTTTTCATGAATTTCTGTTTCAGTAAACATGGCATAAGAAGCTATAATATCTGCTAAATTTCCTGAAGGCCTAATACCATGCTTATTAAAAAAATCTGCTATCTCGTCCCTTGTTCTAATTTGTTTTGGATTTATTTTTTGTTGCACAACTTTTTCTGAATGTTCTTTAACTTCATCACTCATGCAGAAAATTGGTAAACTCCAACTCAAAAATATTAAAGACAAAATAATCAACTTAAATAGATTTTTCATGTAACTTCTCGATATAACCTATATACGCCACATAATTAAATTATAATCAATAATTTGCATTAGTAAAAGCATTTGACCAGATTAAGATTTATACCTATTATTAAATCTATAAGCGCTATTTGATAATATTTTAGGATACTTTTTGGGAAAACGTTTTATGAAAAGAAATTCAATTTTTTTTATATTTTTACTTTCAAACTTATCTTCTCATAATTTCCAAGCCACAGATATTGAAGGA